>Ga0210057_1005847_pt1 | contig 15638 bp, 14 predicted proteins | sample CryGeyCG2114_010_2_FD_183968 | JGI IMG/M metagenome (GOLD analysis project Ga0210057, IMG submission 183968) | Groundwater microbial communities from aquifer - Crystal Geyser CG10_big_fil_rev_8/21/14_0.10 (SPAdes) (version 2) | ecosystem: Environmental > Aquatic > Deep subsurface > Groundwater ...
TCCCCCGCCGCAACTACAAGAAAAATATATAACACGGCAACCCATCTCGCCTCTAGTAAACCTTCACCAAAAAGAAAGAAGCTTGCTGCCACAGGGGCTATAACAGGATACCCCACAGTTACAAAACCAGCCGAGATAAATTCGTGTGGAGCAATTTGTGTTGCAAGCTCTCCGAAACGAGATAGATTAAGGGCTGCCTCAATAAAAACCCCCTCATCAAGCCAAACCCCCGGGCTGTTGTAAAGATTGAGGGTGGCAAAAAAACATACGAATATAGAGAGCGCTAACAGAATGGCCCATTTTACCTGCAAAGTCTTCATACTTATAAAACCTTTTCAAACAACTTCTGATAAAAAACCTCTGGAGCAAGAAATTCTGAGAAGTGGTATCGAGCTTTTTTCTGCATCTGAATATAAGACTCTTTGCTAGTCCTGCCCCAAAAATCTTTCACTATCTGTGGTAATTTTTGTATATCTCGAGAAGACACTCTTAAAATGAAGTCATCGTAGGGGATACTGTCGCTCATAGGGAGACACATGTCCGTATCGATGAGGAGAGGTATCCTACCAAGCGAGAGTATTTCATAAAAACGAAGGGAAAAATTTCCGTCTCCCTTTGGCGCGAGACATAAATCCGACGTTTGTATGTTTTCGATATACTCCTTTCGTGCTTGTTCTGGAGAAAGAGCGATAGTGTCAGTATGGGCTGAGTAGCTATTACGTACAGTGGCATGTAACATCACTTCTTTGGTATGTCCCAACAGACGTAGCGCTTTTCGCCTAAAATATATTCCCTGCCTATGAAGGTGTGAGTGAAAACTCCACAGAGATGCAATACCCGCAAACAAATTTTTCAATACATACACAACACGACTCTTTAATGTCAAGTGCCCCGCCCATCCGACAAACCCAACTAAAGGAGTAGGACCTTTTTCACGAAAAACAACACCGTGGTGATCTCCCAAATCCTCAGCAAAAGGCGGCACGATGTACTCATTGTCCTTTTTCTTATAGCCATATTGCGAGTAGCGAAACACAACAGAGTTTGGTACAGATATATCCCAATCGAAATCACTAAAATCAAATATGAGTACCTTTTTGTTCATCCGTACGGACATTTGTACACAGTCGTCAACATACACGGCATCTTTGGCAATATCAAAAAAATTATGTGGGATGAGTAAATAGTCCGCCTCATTTGGTTCCGAAACAATGCGAAATAGTTTCGGACCACAATATTGAGACTCTGTAGAAAAAAGACGATTTGGTTTTTTGCGTATACCTAGATTTGGGTTGAGAAGTGGAATATGCCTCTCATTATCTTTCTTCTGTTGTATATACACTGATATCATTGTATGAGGTTCTTTATGACGATTTCATCAAATGCTTCCTGCGAAAAAAGTGTCTCACTTTTTTCTCGTGCGGCGTTTCCAATCTTCTTTTGTAAGGATATATCTTGTAGAGAAATTATCGCATCTGCAAACTCCTCTGGAGAATCAGCACAGAGTACTTCTTTGCCATTCTCATACGTATAGCCAGCAAGCCCACGTGGTGATACAACCGTTGGAAACCCAAGACAAAGTGGTTCAAATATTTTCTGCTGCATGCCAGCTCCTGCGAGAGAAGGCGCCAACGCAATGTCCATTTTGGAGATTTCTTCGAGGATATTACTGACATAACCATGATACACCAGAGGGCCAATACATTTCTCTCGGAGATGTTGGGGTAATTGTTTCCCAAATATATGAAGTCTGTATTTTCCTGGTATCTTCTGCTTAAGGAGTGGTGCGACTTTGTAAATAAGAAATTCTGCAGCCTCCTGGTTATGAGCCACGTTATAGGTTGAGCCCATAAAGAAGAGGTCCAGCGTTGTTTTTGCTTGTGTCTTATGCCCTCCGAGCTTAGATACATATGCGAGGTTACGTAGTGGTAGTGCCACAACGTTCTGTGCGCCAATACTACGATATCGATTTTCTTCATCGGGTGTAATAGAAAATACAATACTACTATTTCGTATTGCATATCTCTCACCCACATACTTTGGGATCCACTTAAGGTAGTTACTGAGCGTGTAGCCATCTTCCTCAAGAAAATGAGTTGGTTCAAAGTTTTGCGAACGTGTTACAACGATAATATTTTCTTGCTGAGCACATTGGTGTGTAGGCCATGCGTACGTAAATTCACACCATAATATATTCGGACGCCATATATGCATCTGCTCCTTGACGCGCGTTAAAAACTTGTCATCTGCATACACACGTGCAGAGCCGTCTAAGGGAAAGGGGGTCCGTATACGTGAAAGAAATTTTCGTAGTAGGCCCCCATTGTTGTTATCTTGAGGAATGACTCCGTGTATGGGTATGTTCTCATCTCTTGAAAACTGCCTCAATGATTCCACCTTTGCGGAGTCAAAAAGTGGCGTAACAACACGCACGTCAAAGCCTAACCTTTTGAGCTGTTTTAAGCCCGCAATACGATCCTGCTCCCCCGCACCGGTTGCAGGAAGAGAAAAAAGTCCTACCACTAATATCTTTTTCATCTCCTTAGAACAATATCTTTATCCTCTAACATAGATGATGTCTCTATGGTCGCTAGTACATTAAAATAACGTGCCTCTGAAAGCAAGCGAGGCTCTAATGGGTAGAGCACGACTGGCAGTTTGATCCTACCGACATGACGACACTTATAGTCATCTTCTATATGGTAAAAAGCGTACCCGTACGGCTTGAGAATACTTGTAATTGTTTCGACATCTGGCTCACCACCAGCAATCCGAGGTGAGACCTCAAAGATGATGTTCTTCGGAGGATTTTTCATCAGAGTATCATGCATGCCTTTCAAGACGATCAGTTCATGCCCCTCGACGTCAAGTAGTACAAAATCTGGGTAATTAATACTGCCGCCTGTGATGAGTTGATCGACGGAGACTGTCTCGACACGGATATGTTCCCCCTCATCGCTATCATCCATTTTTGAACGAATACTGTCCAGCGTCATCGAAGCTTTTCTGGAAACATTACTTAGTGCCTTGTTGTAAACAATCACTTCACCGATATCCTTCCTATTTAGAACCGCATTTTCCCGGGCAATGTCGTAGAGATATGGTATTGGTTCAAATGTGTAAACTGTTGCCTCTCTGGGCATTGCCCTGCGAATCATAAGTGCCATATACCCAAGGTGAGCACCTGCGACAAGAGCATTTTGTGCATCTTTAACAAGTAGTTCTGCGAGACGAGTCGTTTGAGGTTCCCAAATGTATTTTGAAACAGGCCCATAAAAAAGCAGGACACGCCCTAAAATATCTGATAAATCCGTTTTCATAAAAATGCCATCCTTGAGATAAAGGATGTCGGAGAAATCTTTATCAATAATCCTGCTTGCAAGTGGCCACATAACTATATCACGCACCCTCCATGAACGATTCAAATATTTTAAGTACCACCGGCTAATTGTAAGGAATAATTCTTTAGACATTTTCGGTGGTAGAGATCATGTACTGTTTTGCCCACAATTGGAATGTGATGAGTGCCCACAGTGCTGTTAAGTGATATTCTTTCTGCTCTTCGTGCGCGCGAAACATGTTAGTAACCTTCTCCCAGTCAAAGAGCCCGGCTGTGTCCGAATGGTACTCTGGCGAGAGTACTTCACGTACGAGCGCTCGCACACGCTCGTGCCGCAACCATTTTGCTCCGGGTGAAAACCACCCTCGTTTTGGCTGATGAAAGAGAAAGTCTGGGATCCGTCCACGATATGCATCCTTGAGGATTTTCTTTGTCGCTCCAAGGGTAACTTTATCACCCACGGGGATTCCATGCGCATATCGGACGACTTCCAAATCAAGAAGGGGTACCCGTGCTTCGAGACCAGACGCCATTGCCATTTTATCACTACGAGTGAGAGATTCATCTACCAACCATGACATTTCATCCGCGTTCAGAAATTCGTCCATGAAGGATTGCTCAGTGCCCGAAAAGAATTGTGTAAAGTGTTCGTATGGTATCTGAGAAAGATACTTTCCAACGACAAACCGCGCGAGTGTGTTTTCTTTTTGAAAGAGGAATTGTGCGAAACGTTCGACACCCGGCCGCGTATTGAGTTTTGCGAGGTTCCCTGTGTAAAACTTGTCTCGCAAGTAATGCGGAATGTATGTGCGATAGAGTGAAGAGAGTCGCGCAAGCCGATACCGATCATACCCCCCAAAAAGTTCGTCACCGCCATCTCCCCCAAGAACCACGTCGACGTCCTTTTTTGCGAAACGTGCGAGCACGAACATGGGAACCACTGTCGGATTAGCGATTGGTTCGTCAAGATGCCACACCGCGTCTTGTATGAGACCCACTGCGTCATCTGATGAGACGAGCACTTCGTGATGATGTGTACCGTAGTGACGCGCAGTTATTCGTGCCATATTAAAATCAGCGTTGAACTTTTCGGGCTCCTCCTGTTCGGAGAGCGTAAATCCGACAGAGAAGGTATCAATGTTATCTCTGACTCGGGAAACAGCGTCCAAAACGATACTTGAGTCAATACCGCCGGAAAGATAAATACCCAAGGGTTTGTCAGACACAAGCTGCCGCGCTACCGCAGTATCAATGACACCAGAGAGGTGTGCGACGCGTTCGCGGTACTGTGTGGGGACGTGTACCGCGGTCTCTGTCACGTATGTAGAGACCGCAAATGTGCCGGCATGAAATATCCCCGCATGCCCCGGTGGGAGTTTTTGTATCCCCTGAAACATCGTGTGTGGTGCAGGTACATAGAGTACGCGCAAGTAGTGGTTGAACGCGTCCATGTTGAGTACGCGCGAAACAGGATGCTCTAGAATGGCCTTTATTTCCGATGAGAAAATTATCTGTTTGTTTTGACGCGCGTAATAGAGGGGCTTCACCCCCTTTGGGTCGCGCACAAGTGTTAGTGTTTTGTTTTTCGAGTCATAGAGTGCAAGTGCAAATATGCCATTTAATTTCTTCCACGCGTCTTGACCCCAACGCTGGTACGCGGCAATAATCACCTCCGTGTCACTTTCTGTCTTGAAGGGGTACCCGACAAGCTCCTTTCGCACATCTCTGAAGTTATAGATTTCCCCATTGAAAATAAGTACACATGTTCCATCCGCGCTCTGCATCGGCTGTGCGGCAATGTCCCGCGGATCAATAATAGCCAGCCGATTGTGCCCAAGCGAGATGCCGTCACGAACCCACGCACCCGTACCATCAGGACCTCGATGTTTCGTCGCATTATTCATGCGCGTAATGAGTTCCGTATCTTCGTAGGTAAAACCGTTTATGCCACACATAGACACTTTTTATTTATTATTCATGCGTGCTACTACAAACACAGTGTTACCAGTGCCTGGAAGAAAACGTGCACATAAACCGGCTAGAGCTCGAAGGTTTTTCCGTAGTGAACGACGTAGACGAAAAGGTGTGGTTTCCATCGTCCCACCAGCACAAACTATGAGACCCAACGTCTCACACATATACCGAAGTTCGGAGAACGTGTATTCTCGCCAATGTCCCACAAACGATTCCTCGTCGTTAAAAAACTCTTCAATATTCCCCAAAACTGGACGACCAAATAGAAATCGCAGGCGATTGGAGAACGTTGCACTATTTGGCGTCACAAGGTAAAGCACACCATTCGTTTGCAGAAGTTGTTTCATTCCGACGAGAAGACGTCGTGGGTAAGGCTGATGTTCAATGACTGCTATAGAAATGATGGCACCAAACACTTCTCCGGTGAGATCGTGCGCCCCTTGTGTAATATCAAGAGGATAAATCACCACATCATTCGTAGTCCATATTTCCTGGAGTCGGGCAATATCTTCAACCGAATACGTCGTGCCTGGTTCGAAAATATATCTATCAATCCCGACAACGGTATACCCAAGCTCTCGGAGTGCCAAAGCTAAAATACCAATCCCGCACCCGACATCAAGGATACGAGCGGGTGGGGCAACATGTTGTGTAATCCGTTCAATATGCACCCGATTACTGTGATACTCCCATCGCTGCACGTCAGAGAAAGGTGCCAGTGCAGTGTATGCGTGATTGAGTGCTTCATCAAGCATCTGGGGTGAGAAAAGTATGCGTGGGTTCATAACGAGTACGATTATTTCTGTGAAGAAATATTCTTATGCCTCATAAGGTGTGCGAGATAGTCTGTACCAACTTCTCCAAGGAGTAGTTTCGGCGTACAAAATTGTCAAGATCTGTAAGCATACGCTCCCTGTCGTGCATGGTAATTACTCCCTCTATCTTTTGGGAAAAGTCATCTGGGTCGCGATATTCGGCGATGCACTGATGGGCATAGGTACCAAAGATTCTTTGGTACGCTCTATTGGAGACAACGACAGGTCGTTTGGAGAGTATAGCAGAAAGTGGAGCTTTGTCTACGCCCCCAGTTGGTGCAGCATTAACGACAATGTCCGCATCACAAAAAACACTTGGAACATCAGTAAAAATTGGCGCACCGACAAAGAAAACTGCGCTCTGCAATCCGAGTTCTCCCACCTGGATACGTAGATCTGCAAGATAATTTTTATCATCATTGGTAACCGGGGCACCAGCAAATGTCAGATGCACTTTCCTTCCGTACGCATTGCCCAGAACTGAGACCATGGTAATGAGTGTATCGCAGTTTTTTATGGGTGTTATTCGTCCCATGTGAAGAATCCGAATCGGATCATGTAGAGACCCCATGGAACAGGAAAAGAGGTCTGCGTTAATACCATGTCCAACCACTTTCTTTTTTTTGCTTCGTATACGAAAACTTTCTTCTGATGCCGTGAACACGATGTTGGTGAGAAACGTTGCAATCCGTAGCGAAAGTGTCACCTGCTTATGTGTGTACCACAAACCAATTTTCTTTTTCCAAATTCTCCACAAAAGGCCGCCAAGGATGACATAGATTTGATTCATATGCACAAATACCGAATCATATTCGCCTCGCAGACGCCAAACATATGTGTAGAAAAGGCGAAGATAGTCCCACCGCGTATTCCCTCTCTCCTTCCCTAATGAGTGCACCCTGACATTCTCCGGTAATTCATGTTTCCCTTCAAAAAGACAAATGACGTGCACCCGTTCCGCATGCTTTGCAAACTCTTCAATCCAATCATGAAAGAAGCCTAGAATGTTATCGTCTTTATCAACCGTCTGTGTTGCAATCAATAATTTCATATGGATTTAGAACTGGAGTTGTTGCGTTTGTCTTACATGGCTCAGCAACTTCGCCAAATGTAAAAACCTTATTTGCCGAGAAACTTAACAGTGCCATTATTGGATATATAACTAACGCGGCAACAAAGTAATGCATGAGGAGCTTGTCTACCGCAATATAGAGAGACCCTGTCGTTAAACCGAGGTTAATAAGTGCAATAATCGTGTACACTACCATTTGCGCCCCAAATTTTGAATGGTCATTGTCTCTGAATGTCCAGTACTTCTGGAGCAAGAAAGCTATGAGAAGTGACACAACAAAGGATACGACTGAAGATATGATGTACCATACGTGCAAGATGTCAGTGAGAAAAAACAACCCGACGAGATTAATCACCAAACCGATACAGCCAGAAATTCCGTACCTCACAATCATGAAAATACTCCCTTTCTGATATTTTAGCCAATCAACCATGTTTTTTGAGTGGCCCGTATACCCCTTCTAACAGAGATAGGTCTTTATTTGTTGATAATAAAAGATCTCTGTTCTTCTCCTCAAGTGCGCACAGCACGGCAATCCCGAGAACATCACCCACCTGTCGTTCATATATCTCTCGAAAGGCGGCCATGTCCTTTATAAAACACCCCCCACCCGCACCGCGCCCACTTTTATGTACAGGGTTTGCGTAACGATTTGATACAAACGGATCAGCCTGTATTGCCCTTTGTATGTTGCTCCAGTCACGCCCCAAAGCCTTTGCCACTTCGTATAGTAAATTAAATGTCACTATTTGCGTATACCCACTAATATTGTGCGCATATTTGATAATTTCCGATTCATCACTGCTGCAAATAAGTGAAAAAGGCGCTGGTGGCATTATGCTCAATACAAGTTCTGCTGCATGTTTGTGAGTATCGTCTGACGCCGGCATTCCGACGATGCTTGAAAAAGGATTTGCCACGTCATGCGCCGCAGTCGCCTCACTTAAAAACTCTGGCGAATCAAGTACAATAAGGTCTGGATACTGCTCTTGTATTGATTTCGTCGTCCCCGGAAGCAGAGTCGATTTCACAACAGCTATTTTGCCCTTTCCAACAAGTGACAATACACTGCGCACGATACTGTCATCAAACCCTTTTGGAGTCGTGGGGGTAGGAACGGCAATAAACACCACATCACACTTTCCTATTTCTTCTTTATTTTTGTTATATGGTGGTTCAAGAGAATACCTGACCACAGGAAAACTGCGCAACTCGAAGTTATCTGCGTAATGTCTCCCGATCCACCCCTGTCCAATAAATCCTACATTGTGCATGCACCGCAGATTGTAGCGTATAGAGATTGCTTTGGCAATATTAGTAATACTTACGTTATGTCTTCACCAGCACTCAAGGCTTTTTTATAACGCATAAGATACTCCGCCTCATCTGCATATGGATTATAGTGTAGGACGCCAATACGTTCGCCATTGTGCAACCATTCGATAAGAGTGTGCGAAACCCCGCCTAAAGCAATGACCGCTCCCGCTTCCCGTGCAACACCGACATCAGTTGAAATCACTGGTAGACCAGCCGCAAGGGCTTCAATAATTACGACACCATACCCTTCGTATCGTGAGGTAACCAACAAGCAATCTACGTTGGACATTATTTCACCTGGTGCTACCCACCCAGGAAAAGAAACCCTATCAGCGATATTTCTATGTTTTGTATATGCCACGAGGCCAGTACGTAACTTTCCATCACCGGCCATGATAAGAGATACGTCAAACCCCTTGTGACGTGCTTCAATAAAGGCGCGGAGGGCTGTCATTGGATCCTTTTCCTTTTCGAATCGCCCCATCCATAATAATTTTTTTGGGACATCTGGGTGTGGACGAATCAGCATGTTAAATTTTTTAGTATCTACAAAAATTGGTAAGACCGTGATAGGCGCCTGTGTCACCCCACAGATTGAGCGCCTGATACGTTCCGAGACAACACGCACACTCTTGGCACGTGGTAAAAGAAATTGTGCAATAAAAAATCTAAACAGATTTAATAGAGACCCAAAAACAAAAGACGTGGACATTAGGTCGGTGTGTATTTGCAAGTGTAACCTACTCTTCGTGCGACATGTCACCAACCAACCTGCAAATCCTGCCTCGAAGGGATCTTGCGTTGATACGATCCATGTTTCTTCTTTTGACGATGTTCTAATAACACTACGGGCGATGCGAACAGTATCATATATGTACCACCATCGATTTCTTGAGTTTGTTGGGTACAGCCATATATTTTCGGCAATTTTCTCTCGAGAGAAAATGTTGTGCCCTCGATGTGTAAACACAACGATACGTAGCTCACTGAAAAGTGCCCCATAAGAAAGCGTGCGGAGTCGCACTGCACTACCAATATCGAAGAGATTCCTGTCCGACCCGATTATTATTACACGCATATTCGTTGAATAAGTCCGATAAATTCTCTTGCAATATCATCATACGTATGTACAAAAGAAACTTTCTCTGTTCGATGTGCATGCCAATTTCTTATTTGAATATCTGCCATATCAGAGATCGCATTTACGATAACACGCTCGTCGAGAGGATTTACCATATATGCGACATCAGAAGTCCTTTCAACAAGACCATTATCTGACGTGAGAATGACCGGCCGCCCATAGGAAATCGCCTCAAGGATAAGATTTGGACTTACCTCGCTAAAGGATACGAGTACAACGACATAACAGGATCTCAAAACATGGAGCACCTCTTCATGCCTTGCTTCGTGAACTTCGAGTGTGATGTCTGGATGCAGTATCTGTGCTTGAGCAAATGCTCGATTAAGTGTATCAAGATTTTTCAAGATTAGATTTCGCGTAAAACAGACGAAGTTTTTCTTCGTGGGAACTTCTCCTTTCTGTTTTGGGCCATAGAAATTCTCAATTCGTGCGGTGCGAACACCAGAAAGTTCGTACGGTGCCATCCATATATCTCTTTGATAGTTCGTACTAAACACAAGTATGTCTGTGTGGTGCAGAATCCATTTTGTAAGTTTAAAAATTATTTGCTCTTTTCTCGTAAAGCTCCTTGATTGTGTGTAAAATTCAGATAGGAGTATCTTTTCTTTCGTCCGCTCCACATACTGCTCCCACAAAAAGTCACCGCCCGTACGGATGATGAGTGGCGTTTTCGTGAGAGTGCGTAACCACACCGATGGTAGCGCAACGCTAAATGTATCAAGAGCAATAATGCCATCCGCCCAATATGCGGAAAAAATGTGTCGAAAGAAAAACAGGATATGACGTATACCCAGCGGAAATCCAAGAAATGGACCGAATGTTGCGACACGTACCGAGTGTCCCGCGCGTTCAAGTGCCCCGGCAAGACCTTGTGCATAGAATGAGGGCCCCCCTATCTGTGGCGGGTAGATGCCGGTTGTGATAAGAATCTTCATGACAGTGCGCGCGCGAATACCTTCGTGTCCATATCGTGCGCGATACGAGACCAGTCATATTTTTCTCGCACCAGTTTCCGCGCCCCTTCGACCATGCGGGCACGAAGAACATCCTTCGCACGAATTCGCGCAACCGCATCAGCAACGCTCTCGGGATTATCAACCTCGGCAAAGATGCCCGTAGGAAGCACCTGCCCCATCGGCGTTCGTGGGTCAAAGAGAAAATCCACAATCCCTCCGACCGGCGTTGCAACCACGGGAATTCCCGCCGCCATCGCTTCTATAAACGAATTCCCCATACCTTCAGAACGCGACATACGCACGAAAACGTCACTTGCCTGCAAATAGTCCGGAAGTATGTCATGAGATACTTCCCCCGCAAAAATAACTCGCCCCGCCACTCCTTCTGCCTCCGCGTGTGCTGTGAGTTTTTTCTTATCGGGACCTTCACCAAGTATCAGAAAATGAGCGTCGGGCGCAAGATGGGTGAGTGCCGAAATGACCGTGTCAATACCGTTTTTTGGCACGAGCCGTGAAGTGGTAATCAATATATACGCATCGTGCGAGATATTATGCCGTGTACGAATAGTGTGTATGTTCTCATCAGAAACGTTTCGCGAAAATTGCTCGGTATTGACTCCGTTGGGAATAACGATGGGAGTCCCTTGATATCCTTCGGTGCGAGCAAAGTCGGCCAAATACGTGGAAATGGCTTGCACCACCTTTGCGTGTTTGAAAATGGCGCGATACAAAAAACCAACCACACGAATACGAAAACGCCGCGTAATGTGCTCCGACGTATCGCCTTCTTGGAGAGTTAAAACAAGGGGTACGTCAAAAAAAAGCTTAAAGAAGAGTGCGGGGAAACCCATGTATGACATCACCGACCAGACGAGATCGAAACGGTGACGCAGATGCAGACGCATTGCTTTAAAAAACGCGAGTGGTGTGAAAAACACTTTGTTGAGATAGAGCGGCCATGTGAGTAAATCGTGTGGAGATGGGTTTTTACCACCAATGCCGACACGGTGCACCGTCACCGCACCGACAACTTCGTGTTTGGGAAGCGAACGATCAAAACGAACCGTAATCACATCAAAGGAATAGCCCGCCTCAAGGCGGCCGGTGATTTCTCGAACAGCGATTTCGGCACCGCCCATATATGGCTCATACGCGAGCGAAAAGACGCAAATTCGCTTTTTCATGACTCTATAAAGCCATTGTACGGCTCTCTGCCTCTAGTGTCTAGGAGTGCTTCACTCCACGATTTCAAAGGTATCTGCCTCACGACGAATGTGTTCCGAAACATTTTCTGCTTGTGGGACAACCCGATACTCGCGAACAATCCAAAACACCGCAATACTACCAAGAACAATGACACTTATAAGTATGAGCACCCACAATGAGACACCGTCCGTCATCTCCGGATTGCTTAGTATCACGGCGGATGCTCCAGACACGTACACATCATCTTTCGTCACCTCCCCCACCGTTGTGGAAGTTGCGGATACGAAAACAGTTGGCTGTGGTACTGTTTTTCCGTCAATAGCAATTCGAGAGGAGGTCTCCCCGCTTGGAGGAACTGCTTTCTCTACAGAAACCGAAGTCATCATTGGCGTTCGCTCACCAAACAGATACGCAACAACGCCATTGGGGTACCAGAGCGCCGTTGGCGATGCACCAACGGGAAGCCCCGTGATATTGTTTGCGAACTTTACCGTCCCTCTCGCGGAAATATAACTCCCTCGTGGAAAAGTGAAGTATTTTTCACCCACCGCAAGATGCCAGAGTGACAGATTAATATCTTTTGATGCGCTATTGGTGACCGCAACATATCCGGCATCCCCCGACTGAATTCCCGAGATTACCAAAGGCGAGTCCGTAACCATGACGCCCACATAGTCGACACCGCTGTATTTCCCCGACGAAGCCGTGACCGACACAATATATTTCCCGGGAAACTGATACGTATGCAGAAGCTCCGCACCTTCTGCAACCGCGCCGTCACCAAAGTTCCACACAAAACGAGCCGCTTCAAGCTCATCACCTGTGAATCCATACGCATCCACATGAAATAACGCGTCTGCGCCCGCAATAATCTCACGATCTTGCCCGGCGTCAACAGAAATCGTACGCCGATCAGGGGGCGCAAATGTGCTCCTGTCTTCTTCAATCATCGTATCTCGCTCATCGCCCGTCTCGTCATCAAGTATCGGCGCACTCATGTTTCCGCTCCCGGGCGATGGCGCCCCGACGACAAAACTTCCACCCGAACGATGAAGGGTGTTGCCATCACCTGCCGCACCCAATTCGCTGGTATACGAAACAGAATGAACGACACTTTCTCCGTTTATCAGTGACAATGTATCGCCGCTGTTATTCAAACTCATCACGGTGTCAATAACTGTTGCGGAAAATCCCGGGCGCTGTGCGAGAAAATCAAGCGCGCTATCGGCAAGAATCGCATACGCGTGCGGAGCGAGCGTAAGTGATCCCTGCCCACCCTTCTCTCCATCAATCACCAGTGTGTGATTACTCCCATCATTAAAGCGCCAGTCCGAGATATCTACCTCGCTGGCGCTATCATTAAATATTTCCACCCACTCATGTGGGTCGTCCGCACCCGGCACATCATACATAACCTCCGATATCGTGACTGATGCAACCGCGGGCAGTGCCCCGAGAGAGAAAAGTGCTCCTGTGATACTGCCGATGTAAAAACGCCTCATTCTTTTCCTACACTGACTGGTTATTTTTCTTATCACCATGAATGACCTTTTCAAGAACATCTCGTGATACCTCATTCGCCCTGTCTGACTCTTTCGGTATTGGTATCGGATTCGGTTGTGGCGCCGGCGGTGTCGGTGATGTTTGTGGTGTCTTACTCAACACATCCGAAAGAACAGCGCGAAGCTCGGAAAGATTCTGTTTGCTTGGTTGTTTTTTCTTTTGTCGTTCGCGTTCCTGGCGTTCTTCCACCTTGAGGTGGTCAAGTGACATGGCTTTGCGAAGCGCCGTTTCGCGTTCGTTTGGACTCTGTGGCGGACGTGGAGGTCTGCCGTGATTCTCCTTTGGCGCCGATGAGCGATTCCCTGCTGATGAGACCCCCGAGCGTTTATTCCCACCTGAACGATCATTTTGTCTCCCGCCACCGGATGAATGCCCGCCTTCTTTATCCTGCGTACGAGCACCTCCCGACCCTGATTGAGCAAAAGACCGTTCGTGCCATGCCGCAATCCCTTCCTCCACCGCGCCACGCGGTTTCGCGTAATGCTCCCGACTTCGCGCAAGCGCCACATCACGATAGGATATTTCGGGTATTGCAATCGGTGGCATCGTGCGTGCAGAAAACGGCGCTGATGCCATGCCGTCAATCATAAGTTTCAGATAAATCTGCGCGAAGCCGAGATTTACCAAATCTTCCGCTGTAAATGTTGGCGAAAATTCTTTTTCCAAATATTCGGCGTCGGTGGCGCCAACGCGAAATGTCGTCATCGTCCCCACGTTGCCAAACACCGCCGCACGCACTTCGTCTGACATCTGCTCAATGTATTGGTGCGCGATAGTAAGATTCAATTTATATTTTCGCGCTTCCGAGAGAATATCCGCAAATGATTCATTGGCAAATGATTGAAATTCATCCACATACAGATAAAAGTTTGGCAGTTTATCAAGCTCCGGTTGACGCAAATCCGCGCGCGACATTGCCGCCAGATAAATCTTGGTGATAAGCATAGAACCGAGCAGGTTCGCGCTATCTTCACCCACTTGTCCTTTTGAGAGGTTGATGATGAGGATTTTTTTCTTATCCATCATCTCACGAATGTTGAAAGATGATTTTGATTGTCCGATGATATTTCTGATAACCGGGTTTGCGGTGAACTGCCCCACCTTGTTTTGGATTGCCGGCGTTGCTTCTTGCGCGAATCGATCGGTGTAGTTGGCAAACTCCTCCGTCCAAAATGATTTCACCCCCGGGTCGGTCACATGCTTGATGACTTCGTTGCGATAATGCTTGTCCGCAAACATGCGATTGATACCCAAAAGTGTTGATGATGGATATTCAAGAAGCGCCAAAATCGTGTTTGAGAGGATATACTCCATGCGCGCGCTCCACGCGTCCACCCATATTTTCTTGAACGCACTCATCAGACCCGCGGAGACGAGGTGACGCTTATCGGGGCCAATGTCTTCCATCACATTGAATGAGATGGGGTTCTCAAGGTCAAACGGCGCAAAATATAAAACATCGTCCAGTCGATTCTCGGGAATGTAATCCAGGAGGAGGTCTGCGGTCTTGCCATGCGGGTCAATAAAAGCAAACCCTTCCCCATTCTGGATGTCCTGCACCGCCATGTTTTCAAGCATGGTAGATTTACCGGTGCCGGTCTTTCCGATAACGTACATGTGACGCGTGCGATCTTTCGATTTAATACCAAACTTCACCCGCTTATTACGATAATCGGTTTCGCCGAAATATGTAATTTTTTCAGGATCGTACATGTGGTATTAAGTATACCGTATTAAATATATATGCAAAAAGCAGAAAGCCGCCGAAACGGCTTTCGCTGTTTTGACGGCTACAAGAAAGAGGAGCCCTGCCCACTTGGAGTTGTAGTCCCCCCATACTACACAGGGTGATGCATGATTCCACCTTCTTTTGGGGCCGGTTCACATCCAGATTCCCTCCATTCTTCCTCGCGCCTCGGCTCATCGGGAGGAATCTGTGTTTTTCGTGCCCACGGCGGGAGTCTTCTTATGTCTCTCCCAACCATTTCACGAACCTCTTGAAGCCATCCTTTCTTCAGTTTCAATTCAGCCTCCTTTCCCCGTGTTGTCGCACCGGCACCTTTGAACTAGGACACTCCATCAGGGAATATGGAGTGCATGAAAAAAGGAACGAGATACCAGCAGCTTTCATACGAGGAGCGCATCAAAATAGCCACGCTTCGTGAGCGTGGCGAGAGCATTCGGTATATAGCAGGTGTATTGGGAAGAAGTCCCAATACCGTGGCGGTGGAACTGCGGGAGAAGCGGGTCAGAG
>Ga0210057_1005848_pt1 | contig 15636 bp, 19 predicted proteins | sample CryGeyCG2114_010_2_FD_183968 | JGI IMG/M metagenome (GOLD analysis project Ga0210057, IMG submission 183968) | Groundwater microbial communities from aquifer - Crystal Geyser CG10_big_fil_rev_8/21/14_0.10 (SPAdes) (version 2) | ecosystem: Environmental > Aquatic > Deep subsurface > Groundwater ...
AAGCTTTTATTTTTAATTAGGAATTTTATATTGTTTATAAAATTAAAAAATTTTTTCATTTTATTCTTTTTGGGCTAAAGCAAGTATATTAATTTCTAAATCAGTAAACAAAAATTTGCTTTCTAAAGACAAGATATTAAAACCATGTGTCTTTAACAAGCTTTCTACTTGCTCTGGAGCGTACCTTCGATAATCTAATGGTCGAGGGCAATATATAATATACCATGACCAAGTTCTTTGATTGCCTCTGGTTTATAGCTTCTCTTGCCACAACCAATATCTAGAAAAGGAGATTTTAAGTCTAAATTATGAAAGCAGCTAAGAACAAAATTGGCGATGTTCTGTCTTGGTATACCCCAAAGTTTTTCTAACTCCTCTCTGGTTAATCTCTGAGAAGCTATATTCCATATTTCTTTGGCGTCAAAACCTGTTGTTGCTAAACTTTTTGCAAGATTTTCTAATTCTTTATCCATATAGTTTGCTTTCTAAGCGAGACAATAAATTTTTAAGGATATCGAGCGTATACCCATCTTTTTCCGTAGAAAAAGGATCAGTTAAAAAAAATTTAATTTCTTCTGGGGTAAGAAGGTGTTGAATTTCATCTGTCTTCGTTTCTCCAGCTATAAGGGGCTGGAAAAGAAAATTTCTTATTACCTTATACACCATTTTACAGCGGTAAGTTTCCCATGAGCTCTTGGGGACAACCTCACATGTGCTATCTAAAAGAGCTATTTCGTTTTCTCTTATAACACTAAACCTTCCCTCAAAAGAGTATCCTTGAGGAAAATATGAGTTTTCGACACCGTTAAGGATTTCGAAAAGTTCTCTTCTCCTGTTTTTTATTACCCTGCACCACATTGGATTAATACTATAACCAAGGGTGCCAACTCTTCTTCCTAAGTTATTTACCTCACTTAATTTAGGTTTGCCCTGAGAATCATATTCTTGTTTTATTCCATCACCCAAGGCATAGGCGACCGAGTCAAAAGCGCTGTTTGGACCAGACATTTTAATTGATCTAAAACCACTTTTTTCTAAAAACTCTATCAACGAAGGAATAATGTTAAAGTAATTACGAATACCCGTAGCTTTTTCTATTCTTCTTTCTACTTCTCCCGAAGCCTCATGAGTGCCCGCTAACCCGCCTATATGAGGGCCTGTGAATCTACTACTGATTTTGGCTACCCAATCCTTAGGGGGAATTGTGTCAGCGTCAGTTATGGCAAGAAAGTGGCGAAAGTTATTTCCTCTTCTTATCAACCTTACTAGTACTTCATCCATACCTCTTTTTCTGGCGTGAGCAACACCAGGATTTTGTTCCTGAATAATATACAAAGGGTAATTGGCTCTCTTTTTAAAATTTTCTATCGCCTCGGCAGTTTTATCTGTACTGCCGTTGTCAACAATTATCGTTTCGAAGTTATTAAAAGTTTGATTATTAAGAGCTTGTAACAGTGTTGCTACAACACCTCTTTCGTTATAGACGGGGACAACTACACTAACTATAGTGTTTAAATTTAGTTCTTTTATAGATGAAATTTCTAGTTGGTAGCCATTTCTTTCTAAATAATCTCTAATAGTCAACTGTGGGAAATCTTCCCAGCAAAAACGTCTCGTCTCTATAGGGTTTCGCATATTGTCAATATTATCCGAGTAACAGCTGATTAGCTTGTTTAAGTTTATAATCCACCCACTTTTGACAAAAAGGAAAATAGTCTGGCGAGATCGTGGTTTTCATTAAATCCAGAAATTTTTCGTAGTTTGTTAAGACGAGAGAATGTATTCTTTCTCTTGGCAATCTTAGAGTGATGGTTTTGTCTAGTGTGTTTATGTTTTTGGTTACTAAAGATGGGTTACCAAAACAGTGTTCTAATAATTGTTGTTCTTCTCTAGTTGTTTCTTGATACAAAGCTATAAGAGGAGTAGTCGCAGTGCCACTTTTTAAATCGCTAAATACTCCTCTTCCATAGATTTCTGAAGGAATAAGGTCCTTTGTGTCGTTTAAGATTTGTCCTGCTCGATTTACGCTAAGTAAACCCTCGATTGCTAAACTGGCTATTTCTGTAGTTCTTGAGGGGAGTAGTGTCTTAATTGGATACTCACAATGGAAACGGGCTCGGCGATCTATATTTGCTAAAATATCCCCAATACTTGTACCCAGTCTTCTAATTAATGGTTCATTTAAGGATTGAATTCCGTCCTGTACGCATTCGGTAAGCAACATTCTCATTTGTGGAGACAAGGTTTTTTCTGTAAGATCTTGGAGAGCCTCATAGGTCACTTGCGCGGCTTTATGAGATTCTTCTTTGCCATAAATAACCCATGTTGTTTCTCGATTTGCCCTTTGTGTGTCTTCGTCAACAATATCATCAACTATTAAAGACAAACACCAAAGCAAATCTGTACTTGCGGCAACAAATCTTACTTTATTTTCATCTTCATCGGCAAAAGTTTTTCCTATACCATAAACAAAGATAGGTTTCTCCTTAGTTACATGAGTAGTTAGAGTGTGTAAAATCGGCGGATGATATTTAGCAGGAACTTGACTTAAAATTTCCACTAAAGTTTGATTGGTTCTGTTCCTAATGAATTGACTGTAGAACTCACCAATAATAGGGGTAAAAATTCTTTCTCGGGTAAGAATCTCAAGATTTTCAAGGGGGGAGAATTTTGATGCAGGGAGACAACCTCTAACTACCTCATGCATACCCATATTATAAGGCATTTATCCCTATTTGACAACAAAAAAGGATACTAATGGGGAGTGGTTCTTATAGTGTTGTTGTCTGCAAATCCAAGTAATTGTCGTGTTTGTTTGAGGGTAAACTCTGGATATTCGAGGTAATTTGTCCAGTCAGTTGTTCTATAATCATACCATCGTTCGAGCAGAGAATTAATCCTTAGGTGTCGTAATTGCTCCCTTGACTTTCCAGTTAATACCTGTTAATCTTGATTAAGATGGTTAACGAAGTAAGAAAAAAATATTTTTCTGTAAGCGAATTGGCCCAAATTCTCGGGATTAGCCGGGTGGCGGTCTTTAAGAGGATCAAAAAAGGGCAAATAAAAGCCGAAAGATTTGGCCGTTTTTGGCTGATTAAAGATGAGGAACTGAGAAATATTTTAGGAAAAACCTTAACGCCAGCGCAAAAAAAGTTTATTGAAAAAGCGGTAGCTAAGACGGTTAATGAATATGGCGAAACATTAAGGTTGCTTGGTAATGAGTGAAAATGAAAGAAATTACCATCGCCGAAGTAGAATATATTGCCTTTAGATTAGCAAAAGAATTACTTGAATTTGACGAGCCAATTCCTGATTTTTCCACCAGATTTCCTAATATTTTAGAAAGTTGTTTGGCAGTTCCTTTCCAAAAATTTACCCGGAAAGATGTTTATAAAGGATTAATTGCCAAAACTTCAATTCTTTTTTATTTGTTGATTAAAAATCATCCCTTTCAAAATGGCAATAAAAGAATTGCCATGACCACTTTATTTGTTTTTCTTTACAAGAATCAAAAATGGCTTAAGGTTGATGAAAAAGAACTCTACAATTTTGCTGTTTGGGTTGCCCAAAGCCCGGCCAGGTTAAAAGATGAAGTGATCAAAGGAATAGAAAAATTTTTAAAGACATACCTCGTAAACTAGCTTCAGAAGCCCAGTTTTCCTTCGATTCCACTCCACGCCAAAGGCGGGCAGGCATGATAAACCTGGGTTTTTTCTAAAGGAATTTTTTATGCTATCCTTTAATTAATGGCGGCGAAGAAAAAAATTCCTCCAAAAAGCCTGCTGGTTCTTTTGGGTATTCCGACAGTCTTCTTTCCCGGGTTAATATTGGCGGCTGTCTTGGGTTGGAATTGGCAAAAAGACCTTAGTCAATTACGTCAAGCCGGAGGCTACAAGCAATCAGAAGAAATATTCCCCACAAAAGTTGAGGTAATGGAAGTTTTAGATGGTGACACCTTTGCCACTGCTGATAGTTTGGCTGTCCGAATGATTGGCATTGATGCACCGAACAGGGGAGAGTTGGGCTACGAAGAGGCAAAAGAGTATTTAGAAAATTTAATTGGCAAGGAAACAGTTGAGCTGGAATATGATTATTATCAGGATGATAAATTTGGTCGGATTTTAGCTTATGTTTGGGAAGATTGTTCCACCCAAGTCAGTTGTCAGCAGGGCAGAAGAATGGTTAATTGGGTTTTGCTAAAACAAGGTTATGCCAGATTTGTGACTTATGAAAGCCGCCGGGGATTAAAATATAAAGATTATTTGGAAGAGGCAGCGGAAACCGCGGTTTTTAAGTTTTGAAGCTAAGCTAGTTTTTTTTCATATTTTTCAGCTATTTCTCAGCTAGGGCGTATAATACTCTGAAAAGAATTATACGAGCGTTACTGCGAAGTATAATCAATATAGGACTGGCTCTGCATTAATTTTATGACCCTACCTTGGAGTTGCCTTAATTAAAAAAATTGACATCAAAGGAACTAAAATTGACGACTATTTGATAAGAATTTTTTCCAGTGTTGTTTTGGTGGTAGGTAAAATTCTTTTGGTTCTGGTAATTCTTGACTTTTTAGGCGTGGGAAGAACGATAATTGGAGCAATTGCCAGCGGCTTAACGCTTATGGTAGCAATTGCTTTAGGGTTGGCGTTCGGGAAGGCGCTTGAAGAAGATGCCAAAGACGTAGTTCGGCAATTTAAAGAACATCTCGGGAAAAAATAATAGAGAAGTAAAGCTCCCCCGCCCCACGCAGATCTTTCAAGCTAATCTTCTGCGAATATTTTCTTTCTAAAAAGGATGCCCTAAGAAGAGAAAAATATTTCAAAACAGATAAAGGTAAATCAACTTTAAGACAAATGTTAAGGACAGCGTTAGTTAATTCTGAAGCCCTGAAGAAAGATAATCTTTTGGCTGGTTAGGTATTCCGTAGCCGTCCGCCGCCGCAGGCTATAGATTGGCGAAGGATACCAAGCCGAGGAGCCAAGCTTGACGAGAGGCGTAAAAAGCTATCTTATCAAAGGGTTTTATCCAGTCATATCAGGCTTTTTTGCCCTTCAGCTCTAAGTTCTGAAGTGTTAACTTCAAAAGTAGCCGTTTTTTGTGGACTTCAGTCGGCAGGTGTCAAGCTATTCCACCTGGAAGGTGGAAATCATATTAAATTAGAAAAGAATGAGCATAGCATGGAATTATATGTTTTAGGTGATATTGATAAGTTTGATGAGCTTGAAGGACTAAAAGATCCAGAATTTGGTGATAATCACTGGCAAACCTGGGTTGATCTTAGTAAGTTAGAAAGTCTTGACGTTAGGCCAAAAAAATTAGTGAAACTAATTATTGAAGACTGTAAAAGTAACTTTTCAGGGGAGACAAAATATCTTGGAGAAGTTGACTAAACCTTCTTAGTTTGACTTCTTGCCCTATAATTTTATTGTAATATTGAGGCACGAATCGTCTCGCAAATCTCGTTTAAATTACCACTTGAAACATTCCAAATTTCAATATTATTGATTAAGTGTCTAATTAACTGCAGCCTGTTTTCATGGAATTCCCGGCTGTCCAGCGACTGTATATAATCAAGGAAATCGCCACTTTTTCCTCCAAAGGCTACAATTGCTGTTGCGCGCAAATATCTTGAAAAATTTTCGTAAAGATAATTCCGTACCCATAAGTCATCCATTCTGTAAATGCTTAATTTATCAGTTTTTGTACTATCTAAATGGACCATAAAGACTTTTTTTAATGGCTGTGGATTATTTTCAACCTCTATGCCGATTGTCTCTGGGTAAACAGTTGCCTTTGTAGTCCATGATCGTTGAGTTTGGTCAGAAAAAAGGTAAAGAAGTTCTGGAAATCTTTCTCTGATAGCGGAGAGTCTCAACCCAAAAATTTTTGTGCCACCATAAATTGTTGCGCTCCGTACCTCTTTATTGTAGCCTACAATAGCGAGATCATTAGCGAGTAATTTATAGCCGTGGTTTCTGCCGAGTGCTAAAGCGACAGAAGTTTTACCGTCGCCTCTTTCTCCTAAAAGGAGAATACCATTACAAGGTGCCGATAGAGCGGCGGCGTGACAAGTAACCATCGAATCTCTTTGTCTTTGTGCTTCCATCATCCAAAAACCAAGATATGCCAGCGCTTGACCATCTTTAAAATCTTCAATCTTCCCTCGAATAGTTAACGAATTACTTTCATTAGCATAATCAAATCTCGTCTCGTTATCTGGGATAAAAATTATTGAATATCCAGACTTACTAGGAAAATAATCAACTTTCCAACCTGGTATCAAAGGAAGGTATGCCATTCCTTTCCCTTCAAAATAAGGAAGAAAGTCTTCTATTTCACTGAAGACATTAACCGAATGCGGCCCCATTGCAATACAACACTTGAAGAGTGGTCTTTCTTCAAATTCTTGACGGGTCCGAAAATTTTCAACTTCTAACATATATTTTACCTACCCCCTCTCTTTGTATCCATTTCCGCCTCCGGGAAATGGCAAAAAAGGCTTCTGGGAAACTATTTCCTCTGTTAATTTTTTTTTCTCAAGCTCTCTTGAAATGATATTCTTAATTATCCTACTATCTCTTTTCTTTGAAGTTTCGATATAAATCTTGTGGGGCTCATATAAAGGATTTCCGTTTTGGGAAACCAATATTACATTTGCCTCACATTCTAACTCCTCCGCAATATTTTTGGCTATCAGATCGACGAGATAAGTATAGACTTTGCCTACATGGTAAACTGGGTTTTTGCCACATACCGCCTCCATTCCATGCGGCCTCATGCTGGAAATCACCCCTCTGGACTTATTCCCCCTGCCAACAGCTCCCTCTTCTCCGGAATCTAATGCCGAGCCGGAAATTACAAAATAGAAACCTTTCCCTTTCTCCTTATCTTTAATCATCTCGTCTTGGCTGTTGACATAAAGTTTAATCTTGTAATTTCCCTCAGTCTTTTCCATGGCGCGAATATACAAATCTTTTTTTATTCTCTCAATTTTTTCTCTATAAGAATTATAGTCTTTAATTTTTGAGCAGATCGTCGGAATGCACATTGTCAGTTTTAAATCATGCTTTTCCCTGATTGCCATTATTTTAATGTCTTGGCCAATATAATCGAATTTCGGCTTCCTATTATCCTCATAGAAATATTTTTCTAAAGAAAGAACCAGTTTTTCTGTGGAGGATAAAGGCCAATATCCACTAATTACTGACGTGTCATTGGCGCGGGGATTTTTAGCATCAGGAATATCATCAATTACTTTGGGGTTAAACCAAGCAGGGTTCTTTGAATAGGTAGATGTGTAAAAGTGGACTTCCAACCACTTGTCCAAATCCAAATTAGGAACAGCTTTTTGAAGAAATTTCTTTGCGGACTCGAGTTGAATTGCTTTCGTGTCAATTTTTTTATCTCCAAACTTTTCGCTTAGTCTCCCATTGAGTATTAATCTCCAAGGTTTCACCATTCTTCCCACCCCAAATCCAAATTTTCCTAGACCTCCAATCAACATTATTTTATCCAGATTATGGTGAAGAATAACCCCGAATCTTTGTTTGCAATAGTTTGAATAATCAAGAGAGATTGACTCTGCTATTCCGTCTGCTAAAGTATCCGGGTGGCCAATACCCTTTCTCTCAACAACCTCAAATAAGTTCCTGTTCATGGGAATTAATCCCGATTTCACTGAAACTTTCATTATGTTTGTATCGAATGGCTATATAGCCCTTGCATTATAGCATATGCTTTTATATAATCCATTTGATGTCTTTCCCAGAAATAGAAGTACCAAACGGAATTGAAAAGAGAGAGCGGGTATGTTTTTTCCCAATTTCGGGTATTCCTGTTATCCAAGAGGGAGATGACATAGGACTGGAGATATATAAAACCACCAAACAATCAAACTTCTCTTTTCAGGAAAGCGACATCATTGTTGTCGCCCAAAAAATAGTATCTAAAGCTGAAGGCAGAGCTATTTCTCTTAATTCTGTTGTCATTACTAAAGAGGCTCAGGAATTATCTCAAAAAAGTGGGAAGCCGGTAGAATTGTGCCAAGTAATTTTGGAAGAAGCCAAAAGAATTATAAAGGTCGAGCCAGGAATAATTGTAACAGAACATCGGCTTGGCTACATAGGTACAAGTGCTGGGGTGGATCGATCAAATACAGGTTCACCAACCGGAGAAATTGCTTTACTTTTACCGAGCGACCCAGATGAAAGCGCTAGGAGAATCAGAAAAAAAATTAAGGGCTTACTCAATATCGATATTTCAGTCATAATAAGTGATAGTGGTGGACGGTCAGATAGATTAGGATCGAGAGGAGAAGCAATCGGGGTAGCCGGTATTCCTCCACTCCTCATTGATGACAAAAAAGATATTTTTAATAGACCTCTTCATACAGAAATCGCCTTAGCAGATAGTGTAGCAGGTTTTGCCTCATTGGTTATGGGTGAATCAAATGAAATGTGCCCCGTTGTGGTAGTACGAGGAGTAAGTTATCCGATTAACGAAAAAGCCTCAATTCAAACTATACTTAAAAGAGGAAATGTTGCCCTACAAGATTTATGAGAGAAAGGGAGTCGAGAGTTGCTCTTGTTGCTCCTGATAATCCAGGAACTTTCCGTTCCAGCCAGATTCAAAAGGAAAACCTCGCTCTTGGATATTTAACTGCCCAGCTGGAGAGTCTAGGTCATAAGGTGGAAATCTATGACGCCCGTCTTTTTAAATCTTCACCAGAAACGGTCTGCGAAGAAATCATCCGGTTTAACCCTGTTCTGGTAGGAATCTCTTTAATTGTTGAGGAGGCTAGTGAATGGAGCGCTAAACTTACTTCGTCGCTTAAACAAAGTGCTCTTCGGACACATATCACCCTTGGCGGTTATTTTCCTTCACTTCAACCCCAACGAGCCCTGGAATTAATTCCGGAAGCTGGTTCGGCAGTAGTTGGAGAAGGAGAGTTTACTCTTTCAGAAGTTGTCTTCAAATTAGTCAACCAGCAAGATTTGGTGGGTATTCCTGGGACTGTTTCGCGGCTACCAACCGGTAAACTCCTTTATGGATCTCGCCGGCCATTAGTGGAAAATTTGGATAATTTACCGTTTCCCCGTCATTATGCCCTTGATCGTATTCCTGAGATTTCAATCGAGGGAAGCAGAGGCTGTTTCAATCATTGTACTTTTTGTGCAATTGGTCCTCATTTTGACGCTTCTCCTCACCTTGCCTGGCGGGGTAGATCCCCCAAACATATTGTTGAAGAAATTGTTAACCTAAGAAAAATGGCCCCAAATATTAATCACTATCGCTTCGTAGATCCAGATTTTGTAGGATCGAGAGGCTTGGGTGAACAGCGTTTATTTGAGTTAGCAGAGCTAATAAAAAGGCACCTACCGGGAATAAAATTCTTTATTGAAACTAGACCAACCAATGTGAGAAATAAAAGCTTATTTGCGACATTAAAAGAAGCGGGCTTGACCGAAGTTTACATCGGTATAGAATCTGGCAGCGAGAAGATTTTGAGATGTATGCACAAAGGTTTTTCTCTTGAACAAACACGAAATGCAGTAAATTTACTAAGTGAATTAAAGATTGATTATCAATATGGTTTTATGATGTTTACCCTGTGGTCTGAAGAAGAAGATATTCAAGCAAGCGTGGCTTTTCTTCGAGAGATAGGCTCTGTTCAAATAGATAAACTTTTCTATGATATGTATGTTATTCCAGGAACCCCGGCGGTAAAACAGATAAAAGAGCTGGGGATGCAGCCACTTGAAGAAATGGTTGGCACTGGCTATCTTAAACATGCTCCTCTATTAATTAGGCAGTTAAGATTAATCGGCAAAACATTTGAGACTAAGCATTTTGACTTTCTAACAGAATTATGGTTTCTGTTCAAAGCTCTAAGACCCTATTTTAGAGAAGGAGAAACTTGGGCTAGAGTTCTAGAAAAGGAAATAAGTTCTCTTTATCTTGATATTTTTGTTTATTGCTTGGAGGGAGTTAAAAAAATTAATTCTGAAGATCCAAAGATAATAGAAACAGTTTTGGCTGGTTGTATTTTAAGGTTCAAACCAAAGGTTGAAAAGCTCACAAGCGGTTTGCTTACCAGAGTCAACCCATTTTAGATTTCAGCAGTCTGGCTTGAGTTTTGACTTTATTCTCGGCGTCTTTAGGGGTCGCAGATTCTACTTCCTCCCAAAAAGATGCTGCCCGCCAAAGATATATCGGAGTAATAAGTTCAGAAATAAACGATAGCTCTTCCTTCTTAAAGTCTTCTTTATAACAGACTTTTAAAAAAGCGGCGAGGGTGCTCGCCCAAAGCTCAGCTGAAAAAGATGGCCTCCCGCTTTTGATAACCCTGGTAATTGGTTTTAATAAGCTTCCCAAATAGTTTTTATAGCTACTCTGAAAAGAGAAAAATTTTAGAGAACACTCCTTGAGTAAATTGGGAAGCTCAGTTTTGTGAGGGTAAAATTTTACTTTATCAATTCCTCCTTTTGTCTGTTTGTGCGCCCTAAATCTTCCCAGAGAAGGTTTTTGTTTATTAAACTTATAAAGTCTTGTTACATAGACCCCTGTTTCAAATACATTTTGGAATGTTGGAATCATATGATAAAAACTTGGCCGATGAAACTTTCTGCCTAAATAAACTTCAGTTAAGTTGAATCCGCCACCGATTGCATGGCAAGTCATAAAAATATCAATTCCGTACTTTAAAGTCGTCTCGTGAATTGGCTGCTTTAACAAATAATCACAAAGGCGCTTGCTGATTCCAAAATCTCCCCCTATCGGCTGTCTAACTTCAACACCATAGATACTGTAAACCAGTGGGTAGGCAAAATTATTGGTAATATTTCCCTCGAAACGATTACGGCTATATATTGGAACGCAATAATCAAAACCTTCCTTAATTAAGGGGTTTAGGAGAGAAAAAACCCAGTTCTGATTTACGGTTTTAATATCTGCATCAACCGTAACCACATATTCCGCATTTAATTCTTGAGAGAGTTGAAAAAGCTTTAACAAATTCTTTCCTTTACCTCTTGGTCGGCTTCCAGTATTAATATGTTCTTTAGAAGTTTTTGTTTGGGTTTTTAAAAAAGCCTTTTTGGTTTCATCTTCACTATCGCTATCGAGATTAATAATTAGACATTCAGCAGGGTTGTAAAACTTTTGTATTCCTTTATCTATCTGTTTAACGACAAAAGCGATCGAATCTTCTTCGTTATATGAAGGAATTCCGATGAGAATTTTGCATGCCATTACTTTTATTAAATTCTTCTTTCTATGGTTTGGCTTGTTATCTAACCATTTTTTTGGCTTCTTCAGGGGAGGTAATTAATAAGACTCGACTTCCCTGACTTTCTCTTTCTTTTATCATTTCAGCTCCAGCGTTTGAATTTTCCAAAGTATCCCAAACAAGTGTTCCTTCAGGAGTTCGGAAAACAACAGCCTGGCTTTGTTTTGATAATTTTTCACTCACAAAAGTATTATATCATATTGTATCATCCAAAAATTTACAATAAGCGGTGCAATTTTTCGCAAGGCGAGACTCATGTAATTTGTGCTAGGCGAAAAGCGGGGCGGCTGCAGCGATTCCCTTGCCCTTAAACCCTTACCCGCCCCTGGAGGGCCTTTTCCTCGCCGCAGCCGCAGGAGCTAACAAATTTTACGAATTTTTGATAAAATATGTTCGAGCTTTGTTGTAAAGTTGCACCCAGGCTATCAAAGAAACATCGGGTTATTAAAGAAAAAAGAATTTTTCTTTTTTCTTCCAACCCGATATTTCTTCCAGCCTGATTCTTATTTCAAGATAGGTGAAAACCACGGGCTATAAGCCTGGATGAAACCGATACTAATAGCTCGCCCGCCTGTGACGGGTGAACAGGGCGAAACGCGAAGACCACGGGCAAAGCCTGTGGGAATCTATAATCTTCTTGACTTTCGGGTTTGCTTCGGTAAAATATAATAAAGATGAGCAAGGATGAGCTTCACAACAAGGCCATAGAATTAAGAAAAAAAGGTTGGACTTATAGCCAAATAAAACACAAGCTTAATGTTTCCAAGGAAACAGTTTTATAAACCCTATATCAAAAAAAACCAGAAGAAGTTTATTAATCATAACGGCTACGGTCATGGGACATGTTATTTAATTGTTAACGACATAGAAGTTAAGAGGAAAATCATGATGGGGATAAAAGCAATTAGGGATAATTATTGCGATAAAAACAGCAAGTTTATTATATAATTAAGGCTGATTGGGTCAGTAGCTCAGTTGGTAAGAGCGCGATTCTTATAAAATCGAGGTTCGGTGGTTCGAATCCTTCCGCCGGAGCAGTGTACCACGTGGGGTACACTGCCGTATACCCGACGTGGTATACGGCCATCTTTAAATTTACCCTGCGTGCAAAAAACAAATTATGTTTTATGTCTACGTTCTTATGAGCCTAAAAGATGATAAGTTTTATATCGGCTTTACTTCACAACACCCTGACAAAAGACTAGAAGGACACAATAAAGGAAACACCAATAGCACCAAGAAGCGCCGGCCGTTTAGATTAATTTATACGAGGCCCATACTAGCGAAAAAGATGCCCTAAGAAGAGAAAAATATTTCAAAACAGATAAAGGTAAATCAACTTTAAGACAAATGTTAAGGACAGCGTTAGTTAATTCTGAAGCCCTGAAGAAAGATAATCTTTTGGCTGGTTAGGTATTCCGTAGCCGTCCGCCGCCGCAGGCTATAGATTGGCGAAGGATACCAAGCCGAGGAGCCAAATTGTCTTAATTTGACCATGGTGGCTGCAATTTAGCCTTGAGTGAGTTATACTTCCTATATGCCAGAACAGGGCAAAATAAAGGAAAGTCAGTTGGTAACCGCAACCCGTGAACACTTTATAAAAAGAATGGCGGAAGGGAATCCTATACACAATTGGTTTCAACACCATGTAGAACAAGTACAAAAATGGGCGTTGAAGATACTAGATTATTATCCCAACGCGGATAGAGAGGTTGTTCTACTTGCGGTATGGTTACACGATATTGGACAAGAAAACAAAGAAAACTTCGCCACGCATGAAATATTCTCTGAAAAAGAAGCAAGAAGATTTCTTGGGTCAAACGGGGTAGACCAAGAGAAAATAGACAAAGTGGCTCGATGTGTAAGAACTCATAGGTGTAAAGAAGATGCAATGCCTGAATCAGATGAAGCAAAAATTCTTGCGTCGGCAGATTCGGCAAGCCACATAACTGATATTGTCTATATTCATATGCTAAATGATGACAACTCAAAAGAATCAGTTCTAAGCAAGCTTGAAAGGGATATAAGGGATATTCAATCGCTGCCTAATCCGCTCAAAGAACAGCTAGTCCCTCTTCAAAATGCATGGAAAGAATTAATTAACGCTTTTCCCGAACAATAAGTTATTAAAATACTAAACATATCCAACTTTCGTTAATAATCTAATTTGTTTCGGTCTTTCCCTCGCTTGTTCAATCACAACCGTATTTGTAAATACCTTGAAAATAGGAGAAAATAAGTCAGTCAGATTAATACTAGGATTACGGAGCCAGCTTCAGAGGGTTCAGCTTCCCTTCGATTTCGCTCAGGGTAAACCTGGCTTTTTGTGTTTTGTGATAGTATAAGAAGAGGAAGGAGGTGATTATTAATGACAGATAAAAATAAAACAGTGGCTGAAGAACCAGTTGAAGAACCAAAAACTGGTGATGAACCAGTTGCCGATGTAAAACCAGTTGAAGAGTCAAAGACTGAAGAGTCTGGTAGCGTTCCGGCGGCCTCGACAGATGATGTGGCTACGCCAGCAGGAATCGATCAACAAGGTCGCCAGCTTTATGGTGTAAAGTGTGCTAATTGTGGAAAACAAACGGAAGTTCCTTTTAAGCCGAGTGGGGATAGACCGGTTTATTGCAGAGATTGTTACATGCAAAAAAAAGGAGGAGCTTAAGGTTAAGGGAGAATAAATGGGGTGGATAAAACTGAATACACATTTGACGATGAATTTGAAGTCTTGGAAAAAATAAACGACCCCGAGTATATTTTTACCAATCAATCTGATGAACTCGTTCCATTCTGAGATCAGCGTATGGTTCAGACAATTTTAGACTATCAAACCAAGTCATCTAAGCCAATTATTTCTATTGGGAGTACATCACGGCGGGTAATATTCATCAGCAAAAAGAAATTCTATGCTTTTTTCTATCAAAAAAAGACTATCGCAAGTTTGTCTATGATCAGGCAGACTATGCTAAGAAACTCGAGGAAATTAAGTATTTGACGTTTGAAAAACAAGAGGTGTAAACCTGTTCCACCTGGAAGGTGGATTGGATGTTAACAGGTCTCAAAGTGGGCACCCCTCCCGGCGCAAGAAATTGCAAGATTATTTAGATTAAAAAGCAGTTAAACTTTAGTGGTTATTTTTTTGGATAGCTTTTGGTCGAAAGTGGCCAGTTTTTTAGCTCCCTGACTTTGGGCGTAAACAAGATTGTAGCAATCCTCTAATTCCAGGCTGGTTTTCTCAAATTGAGCCAGAGCTGTTTCTAAAATTTTTCTTTCTTTGATCTCGATGAAACTTAGGGAAAGAACATCATTTAAGATTTTGATAACTTGAGTTTTGCTTTTTTCATAGAAACTAGTAAAAACCCAGTAAAGTTCGAAGAAAACTATAGTGCTGGTAAAAAGTCTTACTTTCCCCTCGGCTCCCTGCTGAAATAATTCTTTTGCCTTTTTCTGTTGAGAAGAAACATCAGCCAGCAGGAATCTTAAAAAGTAGTTAGTATCAACGAAGATCATTTTTGGTTCCGAAAATGTGTTTTCTTGGCGCTGGTAATAACCTGATCGAGGTCGATATTCTTTAGTCTTTCAGTAATCCTTACCGATCCTGCCAGATTATTAATCAGGCTATGGACTGGCTTGATGATTATTTGGTTTTTTTCTTGGCGAATTAGAACCTTGCTTCCCTTGGCAAAATCTAATTTTTTAAAGATATCGGCGGGAATAGTCAACTGTCTCTTGCTGGTGATAGTGGCTAGAAAGTTCATCGTAAGGTGAGTTTATAATAGTAAGGAGAGTTTGTCAATAGTAAGGTAGTTTCATCAACAGCAAGGTAGATTAATTATTTTTGTTGTTTCTTTCACTTCTCTGTAGGGGCGATCATGTTATAATTTAGTCGTTCATTGATATCGATATCAAAAATCATTCCTCGGTAGCTCAATGGTAGACCTGCCTGCCGGCAGGCAGGGCGCCCGCCTGTCGAAATAGGCAGCGCCCGGTAGTAATATCGGGATGAAAATTGGGTGAATTCAGGGAACCCTAAATGGCAAGAGTAATCGAGCCATATGGCAACCCTGAGCCAAGCCTGCGCTACTATGATATAGGCATTGCCCGCCGAAGCTTTAGCGTAGGTGGGTGCAGAGACTAGGTGATTACACCAATTAGCGCCCAACTCCCCTACTTTTTTTGGGGAGATGAGATAGTCCACGCCATTTGGAAACAAGTGGGTTTCGTGTAAGCGGAGGGTTCTTGGTTCAAGTCCAAGCCGAGGAGCCCCGTACCGTTCGGCACAGGGCTTATTGCCCATAGCTTTAATTAGAATTAATTCATTAGTATCAAGCGAAGTTTTAAGAGAAAGTGGC
>Ga0210057_1005849_pt1 | contig 15634 bp, 28 predicted proteins | sample CryGeyCG2114_010_2_FD_183968 | JGI IMG/M metagenome (GOLD analysis project Ga0210057, IMG submission 183968) | Groundwater microbial communities from aquifer - Crystal Geyser CG10_big_fil_rev_8/21/14_0.10 (SPAdes) (version 2) | ecosystem: Environmental > Aquatic > Deep subsurface > Groundwater ...
TGAAGTTTTCAATGGGCTAGAATCCAGCCCATTTTTATAATCAAATTAGAAATAAAAACTTGTTCAACGACGCAATTCATCCGTCCCTTAAAAGGAGACGGATTTCTTGCTAAGCTTTAAAATTGATTAAATTATCAATTTAGTTTAATAAAAAGGTTGCAAATAATACCTCCGTAATGCACAATGAGATTATGATAACCACAAAACCATCGTTGGCTATGTCTTCATTTGCATGAAAACTATTTTCTTTTAGTGCTAAATAATCTTTCTTGTTTGTATGTTATTTTACCTCTTCTTTCTTTAACTAAACCTATTTTTTCAAGAAATTCCAAAGCTTTAACCGAAGTTCTCCATTGAATCTTTAATTCATTTGAAATATTGTTTATTGTATACTCTTTCCTGTTAGAGAGTTTTTTTAATATTTTCTCGGTAATATCTAGAATACTATTTCTGGGCATGGGTTTAATTATACCGATAATTTTAAATATCACTTCTGCACAATTATACATATAGAAAAATGAACAAATTACAATCATTTATGGAATTGAAAGGCAATAGTTTATTAGATAATGTTTCGGTTCAAAAAGAAAAGTTAAAATATTTGTTTTATAGATTAATTGAACCATTTATTCTTAAAAAGAATATATTTTCGATGGGATGCACTTTAATGAAATCTACAATAGTAGATAATGGCTATGGTTTATTTTTATGTAGAAAGAAACTCATAGATTTGCATATTGTTTCAGGTTCTTACGAATTTCAAACCAGAAAAGTTTTTGAGAAACTTGCAAAAACAAGTAAAATTGTTGTAGATGTCGGAGCCCACATAGGAAAATATACTATTCTTGCAAGTAAAATTAATCCCAACGCAGAAGTCTTTCCAATAGAAGTTGATAAAGATAATTTTAGCATATTAAACAAAAACATATCATTAAATAATCTTAAGAATGTTCATCCTATCAGAGTAGGATTGAGTAATAAAAAGGGGAAAGCAAAGTTTGATACTTGGGAAGTAGAAGGCTTTGAAATAGTTAAAACAGATACTCTAGATAATATTTTTAAAGATAAAGAAATAGACCTGATTAAAATAGATGTTGATGGTTTAGAAATGAATATTTTAAATGGGGGAATAAATCTTTTCTCCGAAAAAAGAATAAAAAATGTGATTATTGAAATAAATGACGTTTGTTATAAAGAGGCAATTCAATTTTTTAAAAAACATGGCTATAAATTAATGAAAATTCAGTATGAGAATTATCTAGCAACTTTTTAAATAGGGATTAATATATCTCATTCAAACATTTATTGGATATTATTTACTTTTGTAATTATTTTTATTACAATAAATGATTATGTAAAAATCTTTTTAATTATTGTGAAGCTCGAATTAATATGAAACAAAAATATTAACCATTTATGTTCTCCAATCTCTCCTTAATTTCTTCAGTCAAATAAAAACTTTTCCCTTCTTTAACTTTTTGTTTTAATGGATGCAAAGTTCCTTTAGAAAATCCTAATTCTTTCCATTTTTTATATGGCATTTTTATTATGGATTCTCTTATTTCTTCTGTATCATTTCTTTTAATTTCAAAAAATGGCTCTTCTATATTTAATATTCCTTTTTTTTCTGTAACATAGTGAGCCAATTCTCTTGTTTGTTCAATTAACACATTTCCCCATTTATACATTTGTCCTCTGAAATTAACCTTTTTATTAAACCAAATTCCAATCTCTTCTATTAATTTTTTTGCTCCAGAAGGTCTTAGCCTTAGATTATAGTTTTCTGTTCTGATAAAATCTCTGTCTTCTAATTTGTTTTTCCTTCAGGGTTATCAGCCATAATTACTATTCCAGTATCTCCAAGAACGAAAGAAGTTTTTGTATTATTACCTATAATTTTTACCTCTTTTTTATCAATTTCTGCCCGTTTAATAAAATTATCCATGTCTTTCTGATTGGCTATGTTTGAAGAATGTCGTTCTGGATGTGTGAGTATATTTTTAATTTCCTCCCCTGCATTTTTAACCATCTCATCTAATGATTCATCAAATAAATTCTGTCTTATTTGTTTCACTAAGTTCGGATTTTTCTTTAATTTCTTTTTCCACTTCATTTCTAATTCTCTTCTAGCTTTGTGATTTAAATTAGGGCTACGGTACCTGATTATAGCCTTAATATCAATCTCCCGTTTGTCTTCATTTTCTATTACTATTTCTTTAAAGTAAGGAGGTAAACTGAACTTTGCATTGAAAGCTCGAGAAATTTCTTTAAATTTAAGTGTTCTAAGGTGTTGGATAGCGATATACTTCTTGATAAAGTCTTGTTCTTGTAGTGTTAAGGAAATTGCTTCTCTTTTGTTGAATTTCTCTACTATGTTCTTAATAATTACAGACATTGGAAATTCTACATCATCAGCAAGAGCTTTTTCTAAATCTTTATTGTGGTCTTTGAAAATAGAATTAATGATAATATCTGGGAAAAGCCCATTCAGTTCAGCTAAGGACTTTTTGCTATGAAAGTTCCATTTTTGTAATTGCTCATAATGGGGAACTTCTTTTGAAACAATATTACTTTCTTTATTGTAAAAACGTATATACTCCTTCTTATCCATAAAGTTTCTAATAATGAATCTCGGAATAAAGTGGTTTTTTGACATAATAAAAAATCCTAATTAATATTTATAAGCGTTGCCTTTTTTCGAGATATATATAACCCGGCGTTTTTTATTTTATCCAAAAATCTTTTTCCACCAAGGTTTCTTTATTGTGATTGGATTGTCATTTTCATCAATTACTTCATACGTTATTTTTGGTTTTTCTTTTAGGACTGGGGCTTTTTGCGCCAGCTCCTTATGAACTGCTTCAAGAGCGGTCTCGATAGAACTTCTTGAATATCCCTGGTTAATCAACGCCCATTTAAGCGAATCCTCCGTGTACCCTTTTTTCAAGTTATTCTTAAAGTAATCAATAAGCTTTCCCTTGTACTCTTTTACCATACACAATTAAATCTATAGAACTTTAAAAATATAGTTGTGTTATTTTAACAAAACTTTATAAGGACAAATTTATTTTTTAAGATATGGATAAAAAAAGAGCGCAGTATCTCAATGAACTAAGAAAGGATGAATTTAGGGTGACTATCTTTGGTTCTGCCCGTGTGAAAAAGGGTAACAGACTTTATGAGGATATTTATTCACTTGGAAAAACTCTTGCGCAAAGGGGGATAGATATTGTGACTGGCGGGGGTCCTGGACTTATGGCTGCAGCAAGTAATGGCCATAAAGAAGGTAGAAAAAATAATCACGCACATGCAATCGGCCTTGAAATTGAACTGCCCAATGCACAAAAGACAAATGAGGGAGTTGATGTAATGAGAAAATTCCAAAGATTTTCAAATAGACTAGATAATTTCATGCTTCTTTCAAATATTATAGTAGTTACTCCTGGAGGGGTTGGAACTCTTTTGGAATTATTCTATTCCTGGCAACTTGTTCAAAAGAATAAAATCGCAACAATTCCAATTATTATCCTAGGAGAAGATTACAAAGGATTGATTAAATGGCTTAAAGAGTACCAAATTAAAAGAAAATATTTTGATAGAAAAGATTTAGATCTTTTGTATTACTGCAAAAATGCAAAAGAGGTAATGAAAATTATTGAGAACCATTATTCAAAATACAAAAAACAATCTAAAAGAGATTTCAAACAAAAATTTACGAGCAGATTGAAAAGATATTTTGGTTAGTTATTCGTTTTTCTTCTCATCAACAGGGTCTTCACTATGGTCCCTGTATAAATCCAAGAGTATGTAAAGATATGCCAGGACTAAAGGACCAAGAATCAATCCAAGAACTCCGAAGAAAAATAATCCTCCAATCATTCCTATAAGCACAACTGCAGAGTTTATTTTTGATGCTTTTGAAACAATCATTGGTCTTAGAAGGTTGTCTATATTTGAACCAGCAAAACCGAAAATGAATATTCCAATTATAGATACGACTGAACCGTTATTCACTGCAAGATATACTATCACTGGAATCCACACAAGCATAGGTCCAATTATTGGAATAACTCCGACGAGAATGGCCAGTAATGTGAGAATAAATGCATTTGGAATTCCAAAGATGAAAAAACCAATACCAACAACAATTCCCTGGATAATTCCAAGGATGACCTGCCCATACAGAACAGATCTTGTTATTGCTTTTGATGAGGCAAACAAATCATTCTGAACTTTTTTTGGGAAGGGAATAATGCTTCTTAGATACACATTAAGTTTAACTCTATCCCTTAATGCAAAAAAGAAAGTGAATAGGATAACTATAAACTGCAGCATCATTGTCGGGAATCTAAGGATTATATCTTCAAGAGAATTCACAAGGGAGTCTGCAACACCAGAAACAAAAGAGTGAAGCATAGAACCAATTTCCTGGGAGAATTCTTCTGAAGAAAATAAAGAAGGGAAAATATTTTTTAAAGGAGTAACAAAATCTGTTGTCTGAACTTCCTGATATACTTTAAACGCCTGATTGATAATCATTGGGGTAAAAAGCCAAATAGGGATAACAATTATCACGACAAGTATCGCACAGATTAATCCTGCAGATAAATTTTTTGATTTTGTCAGTTTAAGAAGGAGATTATACAGCGGACCAAAGATGAATGCAAGAATAAATCCAAAAACAATTGACATCAAAATAGGTTTTATTATTAAAAATGCAAGCACTACTAAGATGAAAAAAACAACCATCGGAATTATTTTTTTAAAATAAGCGTCGTCCATTATTAATGAATTATTGATTTAATTATCACTGGAGATAAGTAATGGAAATTTATAAAGTTTTGTAAGAGTTCTGAATGGATTGAAACTATTTACTCGGAAGGACTCTATTAGAAAGTGCTTGGAAAAATTTATAAGCGGCTTTGAATATTTAGGGGGATGAATTTCGTAAAAAAGATTTTTGAGGAAAAAAGTGATGATTCTGTGCATATGCAATTCACAAGGTTTGGGAAAGGGGAATACCATGGAAGATTTGTTTTGAACCTGTGGAAGACAAAAAAAGTTAAGCTGAAATCAAGTTTTGAATTTGCTAATGATTTTGTTCGGATTGTTTCTGAATTAGGGCCTGCAAAAGTATCTGGAGTTGTTATGAGCAAGCAAGATATTTCTGGGATTTTATCAAAGAATAACATTCAAGGAAATTCCGAGGAAAAGAAAGGAGGACTATATTACATTAACAATATTCCCAGTCAGGAATTAAAATCTGCTCAATTAGTAGAGCTGGAAAACGCTTCTTATTTCGCCCTTTTAGATATTGAAGGAAAGGATTTTAGCGTGAAGATAAAGAAGAAGCTTCCAAAACCTGGGAAAGATGAGGGAAAGATAGATGATAAATTTTGCCAACTTGAAGCAGATGATAAATATTATTCAAAGATTAAAGAAGATTTTTTCTGGGATGTTCCTACTGCTAAAAAAATAAGCGCAAAACACATTGTAGCAATCAGCGAAATTGTTATGCCAAAAGATGAAAAAGATTATGCCAAGATAAGGGAGTTTGCAAAAAGAAAGGGGAAAATAATAAGGAAAATTGAAATTGATGGGGAAGAGACTAATTCTGAAAAAACATTCCTTGCTTAATCTTTGACCTGCTATCAGTAACCTTTAAATAGGGAGATTTTTTAGGTATTTCATTCCAGGGTAGGATAAAATGACATCCGCACTATTGTTAAATATAAGAAATGGCAGCACCAAAATCACCGAGGAAAGGAAGCTTACAATTTTGGCCCAGAAAAAGGGCGCAGAGATTTTTACCTAGTGCGAACTGGGATGCGATTGATTCTGGGAAAAATTTAAAGGGATTTATCGGATATAAAGCAGGGATGGTTTCTGTGAGTGTCAGAGATAAAACAGAACATTCAATGACTAAAGACAAAATAATTGCTATTCCCGCAACAGTAATAGAGTGTCCTGCGATGAAAATATTTTCTGTCAGATTCTACAAAAACGGAAAGGTTATGAGTGAAGTTCTTGTACAGGGACTTGAAAAAGAACTAAAGAGAGTTGTAAAAATGCCTAAAAAACAGGGAAAGAAAATAGAGGACGTAAAAGATTATGATGACGTGCGAGTTATTGCTTATTCTCTTGTCAAAAGAACTGGATTAAAGAAAAAGCCAGACATGATTGAAATTGGAATTAAAGGAAGTCTTGATGAAAAAGTGGCTTTTGTAAAAGATTATCTCAACAAAGAGCTAACAATTGCAGATGTTTTTGAGAGCGGACAGCTCGTTGATACAAGGGGCCTTACAAAAGGGAAGGGATTTTCCGGACCTGTAAAAAGATTTGGAATAACCTTAAGGTCACACAAAGCAGAGAAAGGGGTAAGAAAAGTAGGAAGTATTGGCCCGTGGCATCCGGCAAGGGTTACTTTCAGAGTTCCAATGGCAGGACAGCTTGGGATGTTTTCAAGAGTTGTCTATAACAACAAGATAATAGGTATGGGAAAAGCTGAGGGAAAAATAAAGAACCTTAAAAATTTTGGAGATGTTAAAACAGATTATATCTTGGTTGAAGGCTCGGTCCAAGGACCTGCAAAAAGACAGATTATTATAAGCGCACCATTAAGACCAACAAGATCAACTGCTAAAAAAAATTATGAATTTTTGGAGATTATAAGATGAAAACAACTTTATATGGAATAGATGGTAAAGAGAAAGGGAATATAGAATTACCCCCAGTGTTTTCTTCTAAAATCAGAGAAGATATTGTCTTCAAAGTTCTTGAAGCTAAAAAGCATAAACAGCCATATGGTCCTGATTTACTTGCTGGAATGAAACAGTCTGCAAAGGGAAAGATGAGACACAGAAGACATGTCTGGCAGACCCACTATGGGAAAGGTATGTCAAGAATACCAAGAAAAGTTATGTCGCGTAGAGGAACACAATTTAACTGGGAAGGCGCAGAAGTTCCGTTCGCAAGAGGTGGAAAAAGAGCACACCCTCCAAAACCAATATCAATGATTAATACTCTAAAGATAAACAAAAAAGAATTAAAAATTGCTCTTGCGTCTGCGATAAGCGCAACGGCAAATCCGAAATTTGTCACAAAAAGATATGCAACACTCAAAGATGAAAAGGGTGTAAAAGCACCAGTAGTTATTGAATCTAATCTTTCTAAATTAAAACTTAAGGAATTAACAAAAGCAATAAAAGAGATTATTGGAGAAAATATGTTTTCACTTGCAATAAAAAAGAGAACGCAAAGAGCAGGAAAAGGAAAATCAAGAGGCAGAAGGTACAAACATAATGCTGGAATGGTTTTAGTTATAGGTGACAAAGAAAATTTTAAGTCAAGCACATTTGATGTTGTTAAGGCAGATAAATTAGGAGTCAATGATTTGGCTAAAGGCGGTCTTGGGAGAATAGCAATTTATACTCAAAACGCGGTTAAATATTTGGAGAATAAAAAATGAAAGCAAATGTAAAATTTACATTCATTCGCCACAGGAGTGTCAAATGAAAGCTATCGCTACAGAAAAGGCAGTTATGATGATTGAAAGAGAAAATCTTCTGACTTTTGAATTTGACAAAAGAAAAACAAAAACAGAAATTAAAAAAGATCTTGAAGATATGTTTGAAGTCAAGATAGAAAAAATAAGAACACTCATAAGAGGAAATAAAAAATATGCGTATGTTAAACTAAAGAAAGAATTTTTAGCCATAGATTTGGCTACTAAATTGGGATTAATGTAATGGGAAAGAGAATAATTCAACAGGCACGTGGAAAAGGTTCTAATACTTATAGAGTCAGAAGAAATGCTTTTAGGTTTAAAATTAAGTATCCAAAGGAACTTGAAGGAGAAGGAACAGTCATAAAATTACTGAACTCTCCCGCACATAGTGCCCCTCTTGCAAAGATTGCATACAGCAAAGGAAGTTTTTATATTCCAGCATTTGACGGAATGCATGAAGGGTTAAAAATAAATCTCGGCGGAGAGGAAGTTAAAAACGGAAACATCTTAAAAGTAAAAGATATTCCAGTAAAAACGCAGATTTACAATATTGAATCAAGGCCTGGAGACGGGGGCAAATTCATGAAAACAGGGGGAAGCAGTGCAATAGTAAACAGAGTGATTGGGGATGAAATATTTATAATTTTTCCTTCAAAAAAAGAAAAGAAACTCAACGGGAATTGCAGGGCAACAATTGGAAGAATTGCAGGGCATGGAAGATTAGACAAACCAATTGTCAAGGCAGGAAAACAACATTATATTAAAAAAGCAAGAAATAAATTATGGCCAAGGACATCTGCTATAAAAGTCAACGCTATTGATCACCCATTCGGGTCTGGTCGTGGAAAGAACCCAAAGAGCAAGATTGCAAAGAGAAATGCTCCTCCTGGTGCAAAGGTCGGATTGTTAAGTCCAAGGAGAACAGGACATAGAAAATGATAACAAAGAAAAAAGAATTAACTTACCGAGGAAAGACTATTGAAGAACTCAAGGGACTGGAAGTTAGAGAATTTGCAAAGTTCCTTCCATCTAGACAAAGAAGAACACTTCTGCGAAATTTCCAGGTAATTGAAAATTTTATTAGTAGGGTTAAGAAAAAATCAGACAAAGGAAAGTTTCCAAAGACCCACAAGAGAGACATAGTCATTGTCCCAGGATTAGTAGGAATAAAGATAGGAGTCTATTCAGGAAAAGAATTTGTTCCTGTTGAGATTACAATAGAGATGCTTGGACATAAACTTGGGGAATTTGCTCCGTCAAGAAGAAGAATCCAACACGGAAAAGCAGGAGTTGGAGCAACAAAGGGAAGTAAACACAAATCAAAGAAATAAAATGACAAAGGATGAACAAGTAAAAGCAATGGGGAAGACAGAAAACAAGATAGTGAAGGATGAAGTTAAAAATTCGTCAGAAAAAAAGGTAGTTCCAAAAGAAACTACTAAATCAGAATCTAAGATAGATGAAAAATCAATAAAAGAAACTTCAAAAATAGAAGTTAAGAAAGATAAGAAACCAAAGGTAAGGAAAACCGAATCAACTGTGAGTGTCTCAAATCTGCCAATTTCCACAAAACACTCTGCCGCAATATGTAAATTCATAAAAGGAAAAACAATTGCAGAGGCAAGAAGATATTTGGAACAAGTAGAAAAGATAAGGAAAGCAATTCCTATGAAAGGAGAAATCCCGCACAGAAAAGGAAAAATGATGTCTGGAAGATTCCCAAAAAAAGCTGCAAAAAACTTTATTGTTTTATTGAAAAGCTTGGCTGGAAACTCACAGGATATTGACGAGCCAGTAATCACTGAGGCCATTGCAAACATCGGCGAGAGACCTTATGGAAAGTTTGGAAGAGTCAGAAAAAAAAGAACTCATATCTTTATAAGAGCCATGGAAAAAAGCAAATTCAAAGAATTAAATAAAAAGAAAGCAAAGAAAAAACAAAATGGAAGAAAGAAAAACAGTTGATCTCAAAAAAGCAGAGTTTTCAGTGAGGGAGCACATAAAAAAATCACTTGGAAAAGGAAAGATAAGCAGAGTAAGGATTGAATACACCCCTATTGGTGAGAAAATAATCATAGAAACAAGCAAACCAGGATTAATTATCGGAAGAGGTGGAGAGAAAATCGCAGAACTCACAAAGATTCTAAAGACTAAATTCAAATTAGAAAATCCACACATAGGAATTGAAGAGATTCAACAACAGGAATTAGATGCTCAATCAATGGCAGATGAAATTGCACTTGGACTTGAAAGATTTGGCCCGCTTAAATTTAAAGTTATTTCATACAGAACTCTGCAGAAAATAATGAATGCAGGTGCACTTGGAGTAGAAATAAGAATGAGCGGGAAACTCCCAGGGGCAAGGGCTAAAACATGGAGATTCGCCCAAGGATATCTAAAGAAAACAGGAGATAGTGCAAAGGTTGTGGACAGAGCACAGGCAAGAGCGGAGACTAAACCAGGTACAGTTGGAATAAAGGTGAGCATCCTTTCTCCAAAAGCAGTTTTAAGAGATAGAATTATACTCAATGAGGCATTAATAGAACAACTGAGAGCTAATGCTGCAAAACCTGTGATTGAGAAAAAAACTAAATTAAAGAAAGGTAAAAAATAATGGTACAGTTAAAATCAAAAGAAATAAGAAGATTAGGAAAAGAAGAAAGGAACAATAGACTTAAAGAACTACAAATAGAATTAATAAAATCAAAAACAAGTGCTTCAAAATCAGGAAGTGCAAAAATTAAACAGATAAGAAGAACAATTGCAAAAATCATCACAGTCAACAAATCCGACAAGGAGGCGTTGAAGAAATAACAACGATGGAAATATGTCCAAAGTGTGGCTTGCCCAAACAAGCCTGTGTATGTGAACAAATCGTTAAGAGTTCGCAGAAGATAAGGGTAGCAACCGACAAGAAACGATACGGAAAAATCGTTACTGTTGTTACTGGGTTCGATAGTGGCGTTGATGTGAAGCAAATCGCCAAGTCGCTCAAGAATGAGCTAGCTTGCGGCGGAACTTCAAAGGACAACGTTATTGAGTTACAAGGAGATCACACAAAGAAAATAAAAGATATCCTTGTTAAACTTGGTTTTGACGAAGACTCAATAAGTGAGTGAACATACACAAACAAACGAGAAAATGGAAAAAACGAAAAATAAAACAGAGAAGAAGACGAAGCTAGCTAGTGCTGACGTCGCATGCACCGACAAAAAGTGCCATATTCATGGGAGATTGAAGGCCAGAGGAAAAACTTTTGAAGGAACCGTAGTAAGCAAGTTCCCTAAGAGGGTTGCAATTGAATTTGAACGAACAGTCTACGTAAAGAAATATGAGAGGTATAAAAAATCTAAGACAAAGGTTCATGCAAGACTTCCTGATTGTATGAAACAGGAAATTAATGTCGGAGACTATATAAAAGTTCGGGAATGTAGACCAGTAAGTAAGATTATACACTTTGCAGTAATTGAAAAAGTAAAGAATTTGAAAGACCACCCAAGCGTGGTCGGTCTGGAGGAGAAAAAATGAAAGCAAATATAAAATTTACATTCATTCACCACAGGAGTACCAAATGAAAGCAATAAGCGCAAAAGCAACAGAAGGATTGAATCTTGGGGCATGGCTTGTAAGTGCTGATAATAGCGGAGCAAAAATGGTAAAATTAGTCGGAGTTAAAAAATCAAAAGCGAAGAAGGGAAAACAAACAGCTGGAAAGATAGCTGACTGGGTAAAAGTCAGTGTAAAGAAAGGAATTCCTGATATGAAAGGAAAAGTTTTTGATGCAGTCATAGTAAGACAAAAAAAATCATACAGGAGAAAGAACGGAGAAAGAATTGCGTTTGAAGATAACGCTGTTGCGATTCTTAAGGATGACAAAGGAAACCCAAAAGGAACACAGATTAAAGGACCAATTGCAAGGGAGGTTATGGAGCGTTGGCCAACAGTAGCCAAGATAGCTTCAATTGTTCATTAAGATGAAAAAATTATTCAGCACAAAATGGAAGGCAAGCAAGAGACCGAACAAACAGAGAAAGTACTCTGCAAAGGCTCCGCTTCATTTGAAGAGAAAACAACTTAGTGTAAATATTGCAAAGAATTTGCGAAAAGGAAATCAACGAAGAAATATTGTTGCAGTAAAAGGGGATATTGTGAAAGTCATGAGAGGAAAATTCAAGGGAAAACAGGGAAAGATATTAGAGATTGACACAAAGACTCTGAAGATTATGGTTGAAGGAGTTTTAGTTAAAAAGTTAGATGGGTCAAAAGTTAATGCGCCAATGAAAGCGTCAAATCTTCAGATTGTTGAATTAAATCTTAATGACAAAAAAAGGATAAGAGGAACCAAAGAAGTTAAAAAGAACACTCATGAAGAAATTCCAAGCGCGAAGAATAAGCAAAAGGTAAACACAGGAGAAAAGAAAAATGCATCTGAAAAGACAAAGAGCACCAAGTAAATGGCCGGTACAGAGAAAGGGAACCACATTCATAGTATCACCTAGTTCAAATTTAAAGTTAGGGATCCCCATCCTTGTTGTACTGAGAGATATACTTAAAGTTGCACAAAATAAAAAAGAAGTCAAAAGAGCGTTCTTCCTCGGGAATATCCTTGTAAACCAAAAGAAAATCAGCGACTTCAAATACAGCTTATTTCTGTATGATAAGATTACTATTATCCCTTCAAAGAAATATTACAGATTGGGGCTTTCTGAAAGCGGAAAATTTGCATTAGAAGATATAAGTGAAAAAGATTCTTATTTCAAAATTGCAAAAATAATTGACAAGAAAACACTTAAGGGCAAAAAAACACAGTTGAATTTAAGCGATGGAAGAAATTTTATTTCAGATTTAAAGTGCAATGTCAACGACTCTGTCAAGATAGACTTTGCGAAGAAGCAAGTTACAGAATGTTTGCCCTTAAAAGAAAAAGCGCACGTGATAGTTTTTGCAGGAAAACACTCAGGAAAGAAAGGAACAATAGGAAAGATTGACAATGAAAAAAAGATAGTTGAAGTTGAATCAGGGAAAGGAGATAAAGTCAACGTATTAATTAAACAACTGATGGTAACATTATAATGGCAGAAAAATCAAATGTGATGAGAGAAATAAAAATAGAGAAAGTAGTCCTAAATATAAGTGGGACAGGGGATTATCTGGAAAAGGGGTTTAAGCTTTTGAAACTTCTCACAAATAGAAACCCTGCGAAGATGAAATCCAAAAAAAGAATACCTACTTGGAGTGTAAGACCCGGATTAGAAATTGGTACAGTAGTTACTTTAAGAAAGGGAGCAGAAGACTTTTTAAAAAGGATGCTTGTAACAGTAGATAACCAACTCAAGAAAAAACAAATTAGCGAGAATAATTTTTCTTTTGGAATAAAAGAATATCTTGAAATTCCTGGAATGGAGTATCAGAGAGATATTGGGATAATGGGTTTTGATGTAACTGTTGTGTTTAAGAGGGCAGGAAGAAGAGTAAGGCTGAAAAAAGCAAACAGAGGAAAAATCCCCCAGAGACAAAAGATTTCAAAAGAAGAGATAATTAAATATATGGAAGAAAAATTCCAAGTAGAGTTCAGTTAAAATGAAAGCAAATATAAAATTTATATTCATCCAAAATAAATTGTGGAGGCATTTCAAATGACAGCAAGCGATTGGAAAAAAATACTCAAGCAATTAAACAATAAACCGGAAGTCAAAGCCAAGTTTCTGAAACATTGCAAGCCGAAAGAAAGGAAAACAGGGCTTGCAAAACAAAAATGCCAAAGATGTGGAAGATTCGGGGCACACATAAGCTCATATGGCCTTCATTTATGTAGGCACTGTTTCAGGGAGACTGCAGTTGAAATAGGTTTTAAAAAATATAGTTAAAATGGCACATGATATCGTCGCTGACGCGTTAAATATGATAAGGAATGCTAAAAAAGCGAATAAGAGTAGTGTGAACATCAAAATTATTTCAAACTTGCTTATAGAAGTTCTCAAGATAATGAAACAAAAAGGCGCTGTTAAAAAATACAAGATTGATAGTAAAACAAAATCTGTTGAAGTTTCAATAGGGGATATTTATGAATGCAAAGCGATAAAACCAAGGTTCACAGTGAAGCAGGACCAAATTGAAAGATATAGGAGGAGATATTTGCCAGCACGAAATATGGGAACAATACTTGTCTCAACAAACAAGGGTTTAATTACTCATGAAGAAGCTCAAGAAGAAAAAATCGGAGGATGCTTAATTGCATATTTCTACTAAAATGAAAATAAAGCTATTCAAAGAGATTATGCTTCCAGAAGGAATTGAAGCAAAAATTGATGCAGACATTTTGACAATCAAAGGACAAAATGGAGAACTTTCAAAAAAACTAAAAACAGGGAAACTTGATTTCAAAATAGAAGGAAATAAAATAACTCTAGGACATAACAAGGCCACCAAAAATGAAAAAAAGACAATGAATACCATTGTGGCACATATAAAAAATATGATTAAAGGTATTCAGGAAAAATTTGAGTACACATTGAAGATTTGTTATAGCCATTTTCCATTTACTGTTTCAATAGAGGGTAAAACTGCCACAATAAAAAATTTTCTTGGAGAAAAAGTCCCAAGACATGTTAAAATTCCGGATGGAGTTGAAATAAAATCAGACAAAGAGAAAATCACAATAACTTCTGTTAACAAAGAAACTGCCGGTCAGGCAGCCGCAAATTTTGAAACCGCTACCAAAACAAAAGGTGGAAGGGACAAAAGAATATTCCAAGACGGGTTATATATAATAAACAAAGCAGGAAAAGAAATATGACTAAACAGAAATTTTTAAGGAGAGTTTCTAAGCAATTTTCAAAGCTTGGAAGAAAAAGAAAGAAAAAACAGACATGGAGAAGACCAACGGGAAGGGACAATAAAATGAGAGAGAAAAGAAATGGAAGACCAGCAATTGTAAGTGTTGGATTTAGGACAGACAAAAAAGCAGCAAACAAAATAAGAGATAAAACACCTGTGATGATTCTGAACATAAATGATTTAAACAAAATTACTGAAGGAAGAATTGGGATAGTGGGAAATGTCGGAACAATGAAAAAAATAGAAATTGCACAGAAAGCCCAAGAGATGAAAGTTTTGCTTCACAATGTAAATCCGAAAATCTTTTTGAAAAAGAACAAAATAAAGAAGAAAGAGAAAAAGGAAACAGAAAAAAAGACCAAGGAGAATAAAAAATGAACTTGAAAAGAAAAAAAGAACTAGCAAGAAAGACACTTAACGCTGGAAAGGGCAGGATAGTTTTTGTCAAACCGAGATTAGAAGAAATAAAGGAAGCTATTACAAAACAGGATATAAAAGACCTTTATGCCGATGGGGCAATAATAATCAAAGAAGTAAAAGGAAGGAAAAAAGTTGTAAAGAGAAAGAGGAGGAGAAGTACAGGAAAAATCAAAAAAGCAGTTAATACGAGAAAACAAGATTATGTGATAATGACCAGAAAGCTTAGAAAGCACGTTGCAGTTTTGGTTTCTCAAGGTAAGCTGACAAAAGATGAAGCAAAAGAAATAAGAAAGAAAATAAGGAATAGGATTTATAGGAGTAAAGCACACATGAAAGAATTGATTCAAGGGAGAGAAAAATGACAGACAAAGAAGAAATATTAAAAGAACTTAAAAGAAGATATAATAACCTTAAGGAAGAGAATAAGATAAAAACAAATTTAGAAGATTTGGAAAGAATTTTTTATGTTAAAGATATGTTTGTTAAAGATGGTTTTGTTGCAGAAAGACTCTCAAGAAGGATATGTCACAGAATTTCAGAAACATTCATGGATTGGAATGGATATTTACATAGTATAGTTATGCCAAATCCACAGAATATGCTCAATATGATGGAAAGCAAAGTATTTACACAGGATGAGAAAAAGGAAATGATGGAGATCATGAAAAAAATTATGGAACTTGGGAGCAGGAATAGTGTTTTGGTGCTGACAAACGACAAGACAGAGGAAGCTAAATTTATCGATGAAGCAACAAAATTTTGGGATAGTGAATTCAGAAACCAAATGACTAAAATAATGAAAAAAATAAACTCGGAGTGGGCTAAAAAATGAAAAAGACCGTAAAGAAAAGAAGAAACCAGAATAAAACA
>Ga0210057_1005850_pt1 | contig 15632 bp, 19 predicted proteins | sample CryGeyCG2114_010_2_FD_183968 | JGI IMG/M metagenome (GOLD analysis project Ga0210057, IMG submission 183968) | Groundwater microbial communities from aquifer - Crystal Geyser CG10_big_fil_rev_8/21/14_0.10 (SPAdes) (version 2) | ecosystem: Environmental > Aquatic > Deep subsurface > Groundwater ...
CCGTCCGCCGAGCCCGTTAATGAAATCAGTTCGGATATTTTCAAATACACACCGCCAATCAGGATTTTTCAAGGAATTATTCGCCTCGCGCCTCGCTGCGGCTCGGCGCTCGGCTGCCAATTTGTATTCATTTTTAGGCGAAAAAGAAAATTGTTGATTAAAAAATAAAAGAAAATTTTTCATAATAAAAATTAAACTAAATTTAATATGAACAACCAAAATACTTTTCAAGACCAAGGGCTAGAGAAAGTTGAACTAGCCACGCTTCGGTCAAGAATTTCTGCATATATCGTAGATGTTGTTCTGTTTATGTTTCCTGGAGCGATAATATCTTTTATCTTTTTAACTTATTTTTTGTGGGGAAAAGAATATATCACCACAGGAATAAAAGAATATCTCTTTTCGCAGATAAATATTTTTGGTTGGTATTTGTGGGGTACTTTATTCATTTACAGTGGAGTATTGATTGGAAAATATAGGTGGACACTAGGAAAAAGATATGCAGCTATGGCAGTAGTAAGAGCAAACACTTTTCAAAAAATTAGTTATTTAAGAGCATTTCTAAGAGAAATTATTAAATGGGGCCTTCATTCTATTCCATATGTTTCGTTTTTGATATTGCTGGTAAATTTGTACTTAATAGGCTCTACCAAGAAAAAACAGGCAATTCACGATATGGTAGCGGGAACCCAGGTTATTGCTATTTCAGAAAGTTTAAAAGTTAAAAAGATATTAAACTCGGTGGCTATTATTTTATTTATTGGTGCTGTGGTAGCTTTTGGAATTTTTTACTCCATTGCCAAAGAAGTGAAAATAAAACCGGGAGAAGAAAAAATAATATCTGCCAATGAATATATGCAGAAAGCAGAAGTAGAACTTACGGAAGTTAAGAAGTACACGGAAGAAAATAATGTGGTAGAGATACAAAGACATGCGGCTAAAGCATTAGAATACGCAATTTTAGCTACGGATTTAGAACCCAGTAATCCGGAAATATGGTTTCGGCGAGGCAACCTTTATTGGGAAATTAAGAACATATCCGTGGGCGCAGACGAATGGGCTTTAAAAAGTTATGAAAGAGCTTTAGAACTAGATCCAGGGAATCCAATTTATCGTCAGAAAGTAGAAGATTTAATTAAAGATGAGGTTGCCAGTTGGCAGATTTATAGAAATGATGAGTATGGGTTTGAATTTAAATATCCTAAAGATTGGTCAACGATAGAAGATACTTCACCACAACATCCCTATTTAGTTTTCGTAACTCTTGGGTTGAAAGAAACAATACAACAAGGTGGTCTTTTTGGAGTAATTTTAAGAGATCAAAGCGAAGACGAGTTTTTTTCTCTTTTGGCGCAAGAGAAGTTTTATATTATCTCTCAATCAGAGACAACTTTAGGAGATAAACAGGCAACTTTTTATATACTTGGTAGAACCGACTCTCCGGGTATTGAATGGGAAGAAGTTATTACCCAAAAAGATAGCTTTTTGCTTGAATTCTCAAAGGGAGCAACTCCAGGTTATGATGATATTTTTAACCAAATACTTTCTACTTTTCGATTTTTGGAGTAAAAATTTATGAATCGAGCTTTTTCTAAAATTCCAATTCCCATAATTCTCTTTGCCATATTCATCATAGGAATTTTAGGAATTTTTGTTTGGGAGCAAATTCAAGAAAGAATTAAGATAGCAGAAGAATATAAGCAGGAAGCAGAATCAAAGATTCAAGAAATAGAGAAATATTCACCAGAAGCTGGGGTTGAAGAAAAATATACCGGCTGGGAACTTTATCATAATGAAGAATATAGATTTGAATTACAATATCCAAAAGAATGGAGTGTGGCCGAGACTGAAGCCACTCGTAGCATTTATCTTTCCTCAATAATATGGGGTTATACTCACGAACCACCGGAGGGTGGCGCTACTTCGATTTTTCCCTTGGTAATAGATATAGCTCTTAAGGGCGACAAGAGCTCCGAAGATTGGATTTCGGGAAAGTCAACAATTTATGCAGATTATAAAAAATTAAAAGATGTAACTGTGGGAGGAGTAAATACCCGGATATTAGTCGAAGATATTAAAACCGATAAAGGCGGAAAAATATTTGTACCAAAGAATAATTATGTATATATTATAGGGATTTCTGATTATATTAGTGCAACAACAAGGGATAAAGTACTTTCTACAATTCAATTTTTAGAATAATTTGCCGCCAAGCTCGGCAGAGCCGAGCAATCCCGCAAAGCGGGATTAGAAAAACTTGAAATCGTCCCCCAGTAGTAGAACGCTCTGCGTTCACTACGGGGCAGGCTTTTCGCTTCCGTTTCAAGGCGAGGCGGGCGGAAAGGGGGTTTGGTCTTTGCCCTTCCGTCCGCCGAGCCCGTTAATGAAATCGGTTCGGATATTTTCAAATACACACCGCCAGCTTTAAGAAGATGGTTAACTCCGTTTTATTCTTCCAGATGTTTTTAAGTTATTTAGGGTGGGGCGCGAGAGCGGTTGAATTATATCGCTGATTATATTAAAATGAAATAATGAATGAACCGCAAGAGTTTAAAGCCGACCGAAGAGTTATTTTCCCGTCTGATAAACAGCGCAAGTTTTTGGCGGTAGCAATAAGGAATTTGAAATTGTCTTGGGTATTATTTTCAGATAAAATAGAAGTAAACAAAAGAACACTTAACGATTGGAGAAGGGGAAAACATTCCTTACCCTTCAAGACCTTCAAAAGAATATGCAGCATCGCAAAATTAAAACCACCGGCGGACATAGAAATTAGACAACCATTTTGGTCAGCAAAAAAAGCTGCGAGAATTGCAGGAAGATAAGTTTATCAAAAATACGGAATTATTGGTGGAGATCCCGAGATACGCAAACGAAAATGGTTAGAATGGTGGAAGAAGATTGGAAGATTTAATCTAAATAAATATTTTGTAGCTAGAGAAATTACTATCCCTCGAAAAAGCGTTGGATTGGCTGAATTTGTTGGTATCGTCATGGGTGACGGGGGAATTACCAAAAGACAAGTAGCAATTACGCTTAACTACAAAACGGATAAATTGTATGCCGTTTTTGTAAGCAACATTATTAAAGAACTTTTCAAAATAAAACCCGCTATTTACTTTAGAAGAAAGGAATCGTTGATTAATATAGTTGTCTCGCGAACACGTTTGGTAGAATTTTGCGAATCGATAGGATTAAAAATAGGTAATAAATTAAAGCAGGGCCTAGATATGCCTCAATGGATCAAGAAAGATAGATTTTTCTCAAGCACTTGCATAAGGGGGCTGATAGATACTGATGGTTGCGTATTTAGTGAATGCCATAAAATTAAAAATAAAAAATATTGTTATCCACGGTTGTGCTTGACCAGCTATTCTCCAAAGCTCTGTTCTTCTGTGGCTGGAATTCTAAAGGAATTAGGATTTTCTCCAAAGATTCGTATCGGGAGAAATGTACAACTGGAAAATAAGCAGGACATTATTAGATGCTTCTCTTTAATAAATACTCATAATCCGCACATCAAAAAATGTTTTAAAGTATCATTGGGAGGAGTAGGGAGCGGTTATCCCAAGCGGTTTTGAAAACCGCTAGGGTCGAAAGGCCTTCGTGAGTTCGAATCTCACCTCCTCCGCCGAGAAGCCGGTTTAAAGCCGGTCTTTTTGTTGATATAATAAAAGTGTCCAGATAGTTCTTTCCAGGGAAATATAAGGCGATGGAAACAGAGTTCTCATCTTTACCTTCGCTATCGCTCGGTGTATAATGGAAAAACTATGGTATTGAATCCCCTTCAGATGCTTTTTCCCAAGAAGTTCTTGGGTATAGACATTGGTACTTCTTACATTAAAGTTGTAGAACTTTCCAAGGTAGGAAGGAGGGTTAAGCTGGAGAATTATAGCAGTTTTATAGCAACAGCTTTGTATCAAAAGCCTTTTCGGACTTTTGAGAGGAGTACTCTTTTACTTTCCAGTGTAGATATTGCTAGAGCTATTTTGGCTATTTTGGAGGAAGCGAAAATAAAGACCAAAGAAGCTATTTTTTCCATTCCTGATTTCTCTAGTTTCTTTACCAGTTTCCAGTTGCCCAAAATGACGAAAGAGGAGCTTCCCCAAGCTATCAGATATGAAGCGAGATCTCACGTTCCCCTGCCTTTGGGAGAAGTGACCTTAGACTGGCAGGTAGAAGAACCCAAACCCAAAGACATAAACCAGAACTTTAACATTCTTTTGGTAGCAGTGCCCAACGAAGTGATAAATCAATACAAAGAGATCGCTAAACTCACTCAGTTGGAATTATTCAGCCTGGAAGCAGAAGTATTTGGTTTGGTGCGGGCCATTATCCCAGCAGACCTTAATTTACCCGTTGCTTTGATTGATATTGGAGCCCAAAGTACAACTTGCAGTATTGTTGATAAACAAAAGTTAAAGCTTTCTCACAGCTTTGACATGTCAGGCAATGAGCTGACCCGGATGGCAGCCCAATCCTTGAATATAGACTTTCAGAAAGGAGAAGAGCTAAAGAAAAAATATGGTATTTCTCCTACAGCTCAAGAGTTGGGAGCTCAAGGTTTGAGAGATGTTTTGCTTCCTTTAATTGATGTAATTTTGAAGGAGGTGGAGGAAACCATTGCTAATTATCTAACAAGAACAGGAAGAGATGTCCAAAAAGTTATCTTAGCTGGAGGCTCTGGGTTAATGCCGGGTTTAAGGGAATATTTGGCTCAAAGTTTAAAGAAAGAGGTTGAGGTTGCCAATCCTTTTTCCCAGATATTCTACCCACCAATTTTAGAAGAAAAATTAAAAGAGATGGGGCCATCCTATAGTGTAGCTTTAGGCATGGCTCTCCGTGGATTTGAATATTGATATGCCAGAATTAATACCAAAACAAGAAAGAGGAGGAAGTGCTTTACCAAACACCTTGTTTTACCTTTCCATTTTCCTTTTTCTTGCTTCTTTAATCAGCTTTTTTGTTTTTAACGCTCTTTTAAAAAATAACCAGGAGGACTTGGCTGTTTTGGAGCTTTCTTTGTCAGAAAGCAAAACTGCAGAAAAAGTAGCTTTGGAAAAGAATATTCTAACTGTTCAAAGAAAGATTGAGGATTTTGCTAAATTAAGCCAGAGCCACTTAACTCCATCCAGTCTTTTTCAAAAGTTAGAAGAAAACTGTCATCCCAAAGTCAGCTTTAACCAGTTTAGTCTAGATAGTAAGTCGGGAAAACTGGTCTTGGTTGGCAAAACCCAGAGTTTTGAAGCTCTGGGCCAGCAGATTTTAATCTTGAAAGAAACAGATTTTGTTAAAGACCTTATTTTAGAAAAGGCCTCAATTAGCAAAGAGGGACAGGTTGAGTTCAGTCTTTCCTTAACCATTAACCCCAAAGCCATATTGGTCAATGAATAACATACGCCTTCCAGCTTCATACCAAATCATTGTTGTAAGTTGCCTCTTATTTGCCTTAGTTATGGTCTTTGGAGTGTTGTGGCCCAAATACACAGATTTAAGTTTTCTCCAAAAAACAATAAAAGGTAAAAAAGCAGAGCTGGCAGAAGAAGAACAGTACTTTGCCAAACTCAGTCAGACAGAAGAAGACCTCTCCCAGTACAAAGCTAACCTAGCTAAGATTGACTCAGCTTTGCCAAATGATCCTTCTTTAGCTTCTCTCTTTAATTTCCTTCAGCAGGTCTCCTCTCAAACAGGATTGGTCTTAAAAGGAATCAGCCCACCCCTGGTAGATACCTCAGAAACCTCTTCCTTAAAAGAAATTCACCTTAACTTACAGTTAACTGGAAGCTATTCTTCTTTCAAAAGCTTTGTTGCTAGCTTAGAGAAATCTGCCAGACTGGTTGAAATAGAGAATATTTCCTTTACCAGCCCAAAAGAGGGAGATGTTTTTACTTTTAACCTTAGAATTCAGGTTTTTGGTTACTAACATGGCTATTGTCTTTTTACAACAGAGAAAAGTCCAGAAGAACTTAATCATTGTTTTTGCTCTCGTTTTTATTATTCTCCTCTTTGTTATTTGGCAGGGGTTTTTCAAGAAGGAAATTCCTTCTTCCCAGGAATTCCTTTATTTCCCTCATCCAGAGGTGGAGATAAACTTTGATGTTCTCAAAAGCCCTTTTCTGGAAGGACTCCAGCCCTTTTCTGAAATAGGGCCTTTAAAAGAACCTTTGGAAGGCAGGCCAAATCCATTCTTAAGTTACTAAGATGGCTTTACTCGATAAACTAGTTGAAAAAGGAATGATTGAAAAAGAAAAAGCTCAATCATTAGAATTGGAGTGCAGACAAGCAGCTAAGAGAGAAGAAGAGGTAATTTTGGCTACCGGTCTGGTGCCAGAGTCTGTTTTGTTTGGTTTAAAGAGTGAGGACTTAAAGATTCCTTTGAGAGAGGTGGAAGTGGAAAAAGTGCCTCTGGAAACTTTGAAGTTGATACCCGAAGAAACAGCCAAGTATTATCAGATGGTACCTTTGAAAAAGACAGAAAAAGCCTTAGACATAGGTATGGTTTATCCTGAGGACTTAAAAGCCCAGGAAGCTTTGAAGTTTCTTTCTCGACAAGGAGGGATTAATTACAAAGTGTTTTTAATTACCCCGAGCACATTAAAAGGTCTTTTAAATCAGTATAGGACCCTAAAAAGAGAAGTAGGCAGGGCTTTGGAAGAATTAGAAACAGAACTGAAAGAAGAAACCAGGGTTGAGGGGCCAGGCCTGGCTGGGTTTGAAAGGCTGGCAGAAGAAGCTCCTATTACCAAGATTGTGGCTGTTATCTTGAGGCATGCGGTAGAAGGCAAAGCTTCTGACATTCACATAGAGCCTACCAGAGACAACTTAAGAGTGCGCTTTAGATTGCTGGGGGATTTATATTCTTCTATTTTTCTGCCTTTAAGAGTGCACCCAGCTATCATTTCCCGAATTAAGATTTTATCTAACTTAAAGATAGATGAAACCAGAGTGCCTCAGGATGGCAGGTTCTCTACCAAAATTGGCACAAAATCAATAGATTTTAGGGTTTCTACCTTTCCTACTACTTTGGGAGAAAAGGTGGCTCTCAGAGTTTTAGATCCTGAGGTGGGATTGAAGACGTTTGAGGACTTGGGCTTAGGGGGAAGAAACTTAGAGCTGTTAAAAGAAGCTATTAGCAGACCTTATGGTTTAGTTTTAGCTACCGGTCCCACCGGCTCGGGTAAGACAACCACTCTTTATGCGATATTGCAAATATTGAATAAAGAAAAAGTGAACATAGTTACTTTAGAGGACCCGGTAGAATATTTTGTGCCTGGTGTGAACCAGTCTCAGGTCAGACCTGAAATAAACTACGATTTTTCTACTGGCTTACGTCAGGTTGTCCGTCAAGACCCAGATATTATTATGGTAGGAGAAGTCAGGGATGAGGAAACAGCCAGTCTGGTTATTCATGCTGCTTTAACCGGCCACATTGTTCTCTCTACTCTGCATACTTCCAATGCCTTGGGCGTTATTCCCCGCTTGATTGACATGGGGGTGAGGCCTTACTTAATCCCTCCGACCCTGCGCTTAGCTTTGGCTCAGAGACTGGTTCGCAAGCTCTGTAATAAGTGTAAGCAGAGAATAACTCCAAAACCTGAAATCAGGAAAATGATTTTAAGAGAAATTGAGGAGTTGCCAGCTGTTGTTAAAAAGGAATTGAAGCTGGTAGAGCCTTTAAAAATCTATGGGCCCAAAGGCTGCAAAGAATGCAATGATACAGGCTTTTCTGGCAGGATAGCAGTTTTTGAGGTTCTGTCTATAACGGACAAGATAGCTGAAATCATTCTGGAGGATCCCAATGAAGCCAAGATTTTCAAAGAAGCCAAGAGCCAGGGGATGATTACCATGGAGCAAGACGGAATTTTAAAGGTTCTATCTGGTATTACTTCAATCGAGGAAGTTTTAAGAATAGCAGAAGAAAAATAGTATGAACCCCGTTAGAAGTCCTAGGCAGAAAAAAATATAAAATTTTTTCTGTTCTCTAACAACGGGGTAAAATTAAAAAATAACAAAAGTCTGTTTGAAATCAACCATATGCTGTATAATGACAGACTTCTAACGGGGTGAAACACATCCTTTTAGTAGAAGATGACCGTTTCTTAATTGACATCTATTCCACTAAGCTCAAGCAATCTGGTTTTTCAGTTGAGGTGGTAACCACCGGAGAAGAAGTCTTAAAGCGAATAGCAGAGAAAAAGCCAGACCTATTAGTTTTGGACATTGTTCTCCCACAGTTAAACGGCTGGCAGCTTTTAAAGAAGATAAAGGCTAATCCCAAACTAAAGGATTTGAAGGTGATTATTCTTTCTAATCTTGGCCAGAAAGAGGAAGTAGAAAAAGGAATGAGTCTGGGAGCTTCCAAATACTTAATCAAAGCTCACTATACTCCGAGCGAAGTAGTTGGAGAAATTAAAAAACTACTGAGCGAAGGGGGAAAAGAGATTTATCTCTTTGAACTCCAAGCCAAACAGTCGAAGAAATTAAAAAAATCTTAAAACCCCGTTAGAAATTTTTTATTCAAACCTATTTCCCGATAACCGAGTTTGTAAAATTTCTAACGGGGTAAAATAAGGTATGCCAAACAATTCTTCAATCCAATTAAAATCACTCTTGGAGACAACCTTTAAGGAAAAAGCTTCTGACCTTCACATTTCGGTAAACCACCCCCCCACCCTCCGCATTACAGGCAGACTGGTTCCTTTGGTCAAGCAAAAGAAGTTTAGCTCAAAAGATACTCAGGCCCTAGCTCAAGCTTTAATGACGCCTGAGCAAGCAGAAAAGTTTTTAAAAGAAAAAGAGATTGATTTTTCTTATGACTTTGAGGGTAGGGCTCGTTTTCGGGTTAATGTTTTTTTACAAAAAGGAGAAACTTCTATTGCCCTTCGTTTAATTCCAACAGAGATAAAGACGATAGAGGAGCTAAACCTGCCTTCTGTTCTCCATGAGTTTACTAAAGCCAGCCAGGGTTTTGTTTTAATTACCGGTCCCTCTTCCCACGGCAAATCCACTACTTTGGCAGCTTTAATAGATGAAATAAACCATACCAGAACTGACCATATAATTACGATAGAAGACCCGATTGAGTATATTTTCCAGGGTGACAGAAGTATTGTTGACCAGAGAGAGCTTTTTCAAGATACTTTAAGTTTTGCCAAAGCCTTGCGTTCTACTTTTCGTCAAGACCCAAATGTTATTATGGTGGGTGAAATGCGGGATGCTGAAACCATGGCGACAGCGATATCAGCAGCAGAAACAGGCCATTTAGTTTTTGCCACTTTGCATACTAATTCAGCCAGCCAGACCATTCACCGAATTGTCGATTCTTTCCCGCCTGACCAACAAAACCAGATCAGGGCCCAGCTGTCCGGCTCACTTTTGGGAGTTATTTCCCAACGCTTGGTTCCCAGAATAAAAGGAGGTTTAATTCCAGCTTGCGAAGTAATGATAGCTACCCCGGCCGTCGCCAACTTAATAAGAGAAAACAAAATTCATGAGTTGCCTTTAGTCATTGAAACCTCGGCTGAAAGAGGTATGGTTTCTTTAAACAGAGCTTTAGCCAATCTAGTCAAAGCCAAAGAAATATCTTTGGACAACGCTCTTAACTTTTCTCTCAACCCGGCTGAGTTAAAAACCCTAGTCAAGTAACTTAATGAAGTTTAACTACCAAGCTAGAACCTCAAAAGGTGAGGTCAGGATAGGTCAGATTGAAGCTTCTTCCAAGACAGCTGCCATTAGTTTTTTGCAAAGAAACAATCTTTTCGTCACCTTTTTGGAAGAGGCAGCCGCTCCCTTTTACGCAAAGAAAGTAGAGCTTCTCGGAGGCATATCAAGAAAAGACATTGTTCTCTTTTCTCGACAGCTTTCCATTATGTTTAGGTCAAAAGTCCCTTTGGTTGAATCTTTGCAAACACTCTCCACCCAGACTGCCAACCCTACTTTCAAAGAAAATATATTAAAAATGTCAGAAGAAATAGAAGGGGGGGCTTCTTTTTCTCAAGCCCTATCCCTCTATCCCAAGATTTTCTCTTCTTTTTTTATAGCCATGGTTAAATCTGGTGAGGTTTCAGGGAAATTATCAGAAGTTTTGAATTACTTGGCTGACCACTTAGAAAGAGAATATCATTTAGCAGCTAAGACCAGGGGAGCTTTACTTTACCCGGCTTTGATCGTCGTGGTTGTGATTTTAGTTTTGCTTCTGATGATCTTTTTTGTCATACCTCAGTTGGCCGAAGTTTTGGAAACTGGAAACCAACCCTTGCCTGTCCCGACCCGCTTCATTATTAATCTGGCTGAATTTTTAAGAAATTGGGGATTATTGTTGCTGGTTCTGCTGGCCTTTCTGGTCTTCAGCCTCTTTAGGTATCAGGCAACCCAAAAAGGGAAAAATGCTTTTGATAAGCTCTTCTTAAGGCTACCCATGATAGGCCCGCTTTTAAAGATGATTTATTTGTCTCGTTTTGCCGAGAACCTGTCCACTTTAATCTCAGGAGGCCTGCCCATAGCCCAGTCTTTGGAAACTGTGGCTGATATCATTGGCAACAATTCTTACCGTAGCCTTATTAGCCAGGCCAGAGACAGAGTAAAAAAGGGAGAAGCGATTTCTTCTGTTTTGTCTCAGGCTCCTGAGCTCTTTCCTCCAGTTTTTGTCCAGATGGTTTTGGTTGGTGAAAAAACAGGGTCTTTGGACACCAGCCTAATGAATATTGTCAGTTTTTATCAGAAAGAAATTGACAGAACAATAGATAATGTTTTAAGTATTTTGGAGCCCGTTTTAATTCTTATTCTGGGTTTGATTGTGGCAGGTATTATGCTTTCTATTTTGATGCCTCTTTACCGAACAATAGCCATTTAAGTTTTCCACAGCCCTTCTCTTTTCAAATGTGGTAGAAATGTGGTAGAATTGAAAAAGGTTATTCAGAGATTAATTTCTTTTAATAATGTTGAAGATGGTTTCTAAAAAACATCGAGGCTTTACCTTAATTGAGTTATTGGTGGTTATCGCTGTCATTGGACTTTTAGCTTCAATAGTCTTAGTTTCTTTGGGTCCAGCTAGGGACAAAGCCAGGGATGCCAGGCGCCAGTCAGACTTAAGACAGATTAATTTAGCTATGGAGATGTGTTATGACGACGGGGCTTGCAATGTAGACGAAGCTTATCCTGACACAACGGTTGGGGCTGATGCTTTGACCAGGATTGATAGTGACGGCACTCCTCTTTATTTAACTGTGCCTCTAGACCCTAAAGATACAGGTAATCAACAATATACCTGGACAGATGGCACTACCCAATACTACTGCGTTTACGTCCAATTAGAAGCAGAAGCTGATACGTGGTTTTGCGCTTCCAACAAAGGAGTTATGAAAAAGACAGCTCCTTTTACTGCTTGCACTCCCAATACTGTTCCTTGCAACGCTGATTGTTGCGGAGCAGATGTTACCAATTAATAAAAAGCAAAGGTCGAATAAATAGTTTTTCGTTATTTGGACTATGCAATTCTTTACTAAAAAACACCGAGGTTTTACTTTAATTGAGTTGTTGGTGGTCATTGCCATTATCGGGATTTTAGCCTCCATTGTTCTGGTTTCGATGGGTGGGGCAAGGGGTAAAGCCAGAGACGCTCAGAGGATGTCTGATATGAGACAGGTGGTAACTGCTCAGGAAATGTATTATGGAGACGGGGGAGGATATGCTACTTCTACTGGCCCTACTTGCCCTGCCATAGGTAGCTACTTGGACGCAGTTTCTGACCCAGGAAGCAATACCTATGTGTGGAAGGACAACAGTACCTGCAGTGAATATTTCTGCGTTTACGCCACTCTGGAGAACGAAGGCGATTGCCCAACCACAAAGTATTTTGCTGCTTCAGAAAAAGGGACGAAAGAGATTTGTGACACGGCCCCAACACTGGGTTGCGATTGCTGGTAAGACCATTGAGCTGTCTATCTATTGAAAAGCGGGCCTTGGCCCGCTTTTTGCTTGTGTTAAACCTTGTTTAGTAATAAAATTAGAATAATATAATGCCACAGTTATTTTTTCTTCGACCATTTCTTCACGCACTTAATCCAGATAAGTACATAAGTACAATAAGTGCAAAAGTAAATTATGAGAAAAGTAAGATTTACTCCCGGAAGTATTTATCATATATATAATCGAGCAGTAGAAGGAGGAGATATTTTTACTTCAGACAATGACAAGTGGAGGTTTCTCCAGGGTCTTTTTCTATTTAATGATGAAAAAACTGCCAGTAATATTCTTTTTCGATTAGAGCGCGATAAGAAAAGATTAAATTTCAACACATTGAGGGAATATTTAAAACAAGAAAAAAACGAGAGAAAACCTTTGGTTCGGATTATGTTGGACTGCTTACGCTCAAATCACTATCATTTAGTCTTGGAAGAACTTTCAGAAGGTGGGATTCCTCGGTTTATGCAAAAAATTGGCATTGGTTACACTAAATATTTTAATACAAAATACAAGAGAGCTGGTCATTTGTTCCAGGGACGCTTCCAGGCAGTTCAGGTGGAAAATGATGAACAATTCAAATATCTTTTTGTTTATATTAATGTTATTAACCCTCTTCAGGAAATTGAGCCCAAAATAAAAGAAGAGGGCGTGCAAGATATTGAAAAAGCTATGAATTATGTAGAAAATTATCTCTGGAGTACCCACCAAGAATATCTTGGCAAACGAGACTCTGTTATTATTGATAAAGGGGTTGCCTATAATATCTTTTCTAGTTCGGAAGAATATGCTGCCTTTTGTCGCGATATTTTATTAGGAAAAAAAAGTCTAGGGCCAATTAAAAACTTAATGATCGATTAAATCTTTACGTACTTAATCCAGATAAGTACGGATAAGTACGGAGATAATCTAAGCCGGGCTAGGCAATAATTATGGTTGAGATTTTTTGGAGTATAGTTATTTTTATCTTTGGATTAATTGCAGGGTCTTTTTTGAATTGCCTTATTTATCGTTTAGAAACAGGAAGAACTTTCTTGCAAGGACGGTCTTTTTGTCCTCAGTGCGGGCATACTTTGAGCTGGCAGGATTTGATTCCGGTTTTTAGTTTTTTAATTTTAAAAGGAAGATGCCGTTATTGCCAAAAACCAATCAGTTGGCAATACCCGCTTGTAGAATTAGCAACAGGTATCTTGTTCCTTCTTTGTTTTATGTTCCATGTTTTATGTTCCATGTATATTATCACCTGTTTTCTTATTATTATCTTTGTCTATGATTTAAAGCATTATCTTATTCCAGACAAAGTTATTTATCCAGCCATTTTAATTTCTCTCCTCCGGCTATTTCTCCTTGGAGAGGACAGTCCTCTCCCTTTTCTTTATGCTGGTTTGGGGGCGGCTCTGTTTTTCTTTCTGATTGTTTTTGTTTCCAAGGGTAAGTGGATGGGGGCGGGCGACATAAAGTTAGCTTTTTTAATAGGGCTGATTCTGGGCTGGCCAAAAATCATTGTTGCCCTGTTTCTAGCTTTCTTTATTGGGGCGGCAATCGGAATAATTTTGATAATGGCCGGGAAAAAGGGATTGAAGTCAGAAGTTCCTTTCGGCCCCTTTTTGGTTGGCGCCACCTTTTTGGCCTTGTTCTGGGGAGAAAGGATTTTCAATTGGTATTTGACTTATTTTTTGTTAAAATAGAGAAAGGTCGAGAGAATATTATTGTAATTCGTAGGACATATGCAAAAAAATAAAATTGTGCTCAGCATTGTTATTCTTTTAGTTGTGGCAGGAGCTATTTGGCTGGCTTCAATGGAACAAAAGAGTAAAGGGCCAGAAGAAGAAGAACAAGAAGAAGTTCAAGAAATCTTTAGCCTGTCAGCTGTAGTTCAAAGTGTAGATACAGAGAATAATGTTTTGGTTGTGAAGCCGGCGAAAGAAGAAAGAGAGATTAGGGTTTCTGTTGCCGAAACCACAAAGCTGATAAAATTAGAGTTTCCCTTTGATCTCGCCAACCCTCCGGCTGACGCTACCTTTACCCCAACCCAGACCGAAATAGAGCTTTCTGATTTTGAAGTAGGAGACAATATCTTTATTAAAGCAAAAGACAATATTGCCGGGAAGAATGAATTTAGCAATGTTGACTTCATCCACATTTTGCCATAGTAATAGTAAAGGCCATAATAGAGAAATAAAGTAGAATGAATACAATTCCTCAAGAATTTCAACCGATTTTGTGGTCAAAAAATGTAAAAGATTTAGATTTAGAGAAAGACAAGAATTATATTATCCATCAGATTTTGAATTACGGAAATTTAAGCCAAATAAAGTGGTTGTTTAAGGTTTACAAAAAAGAAGAAATAAGAAGGATTTTTCTGAAATTTCCCAAAAGAATATACACACCCGCAATGTTTTACTTCGTTAAAAATTTCATTTTGGATTTAAAGAAAAAACAACTGAGAGAGGAAAAATATGTCAAAACTTTATTTTGAAATATTAACTGACAATCAAAAAAAGGCCCTGCTTTCATTAAAAAATTTTTCAAAATATGGAATTCTGGCAGGAGGTACTGCTTTAGCTTTACAATTCTTTCACAGGAAATCTTATGATTTAGATATCTTTGTTCCAAAGCAAATTTCTAAAAAATTTCTCTATAAAATAAAACAACATTTCAGAAAAATTGAGATTATAGTAGATACCGGAGATGAATTTAGTTTCATTTCTTTATTCCATAAAGTCAAAATTAGTTTTATCCACTATCCTTACCCCTCACTTTATAAGATAATTCCAACTCCTTATTTAAGAATTTTTTCCTGGAGAGATATAGCCTTGGATAAAGCTCATACTATTGGCAGAAGAGGAGAATGGCGTGACTATATTGATCTTTATTTTGCAGTAAAAAGAGGATTTGGGCTAAAAGATATTATTAAAAAAGCCAAGAAAAAATTTGGAGATAGTTTTTCTGAGAAGTTATTTTTAAGTCAGCTTTGTTATTATAAAGACATTCAAGATTTTTCGGTTGAATTTCTAAAAGAAAAAATTACCAAAGACCAAACTCAAAGATTCTTTGAGAAAGAAGTAAAAAAATAAAGCTATAAAAAAATTGCTGGGAAGAATGAATTTGGCAATGTTGACTTCATCCACATTCTACCTTAGTCAAATAAAATGGCAAAAGATACCTTAATATCCATTATTGTAATTGTTTCTCTAATTTTGATAGGCCTGGGAGTTTGGTTGGGTATAAACCTTCAAAAAGAACAATCCTTTTCCGAAGTTTTTCAGCCAGGTTTAGTTAACAGTGTCAGCACCTTAGTCTCGGGGGAAGTAAAGGAGGTTTCTAGAGACGAGATAGTTTTAATAGATAACCAGAGCCGCCAGACCATTTCTCTTCGTATTCCAGACGATGTAAAAGTCTTTCAGATTAGGGTGGAAGAGGGGGAAGAAGGAGGAAGCCTTTTGCAGGAGGAGGTTAGTTTGTCTGACGTTAGAGCCGGGGATGTTGTTGATATTTTTGCCTCTTTTTTGCAAGGAGGTATTTTTGAAGTCAGAGAGATAAATGTTCTTCCTTAGGAACATTGTTGAACTCAACAAAATGGCAAAAGAAAACAAAAAACTTTTTATTCTAATATTTTCTTTTGGATTTCTTTTCTTTTCTTTTCTTTTCTTCGCATCGGATCAGGCCCT
>Ga0210057_1005851_pt1 | contig 15630 bp, 16 predicted proteins | sample CryGeyCG2114_010_2_FD_183968 | JGI IMG/M metagenome (GOLD analysis project Ga0210057, IMG submission 183968) | Groundwater microbial communities from aquifer - Crystal Geyser CG10_big_fil_rev_8/21/14_0.10 (SPAdes) (version 2) | ecosystem: Environmental > Aquatic > Deep subsurface > Groundwater ...
ATACAGCGCCACAAAATGCTCCAAAGTTAGTTTCAGTAATGCAAGACGCATATGGATTTACTCTTAACTGGCAAAATGCGCCAGATCCGGTGAGTTACTATTTAATCTCATACGGTACATCGAGCGGTAACTATACTACTACGAACCCAAACGCAGGCGGACATGACACAAGTTCTTACACACTCAGTGGGTTAGATAAAAACTCGCGTTACTATTTTGTATTACAAGCAGGTAATGGATGCGCAGTTTCATCATATTCAAACGAAATATCTGTTAATACCCCTACCCTCACACCTACCGCAAACCAACCAACACAGGCTACTTATACAAATACACCCACACGTAATACCGTGACCGATCCAACAACTTCTGCCGTTTCTTCAGTTGAATCTCAAAACAGACAACCCACGCCTACCGGATCGGTTTTAGGAGAGTCAATAACGAAAACTCCTCAAAAAAAAGATAATTTTTTGAGTTCTCTGTTGAAAAAGAATGAAGAATATTCTTCGATGAAAGATAAAAGAATCAGATCGTTCTTTATTACCATTCCACTAATCTTTGTTTTCATTGCTTATTTGATTTTCAAAAAAAGGAAATTAGATTAACCCTCTTAAGATGAAGAACCACCGGTAATTAATGGAAGTGAAAATGGCTTTTGTATATACGATATATAAAGTTCAATAGACTCGAAGTGATCAAACGCAACCTCTTCTCTCTTGGGAAGATCACTTAGTTTGCACCACAACAGCTCACTTGTTTCATCGTCTGGCTCTGCTATTTTCTCCCGCGCCTGTCCAATAAAGATAAAGTCAACATTTTGTCTGTCTTCACGTGGTCGATTAGGGTTGTCATTTATACGAAACAAGTTGTGTATTTCTACGTTATATCCTGTTTCTTCGCGCGCTTCCCTTAAAGCAGTTTGCACCAATGTTTCATTTCTATCCATATAGCCACCAGGAAAAGCTAGTTTACCACCTTCTGAAAGCCTTTTTGCTCTTCTCACTAAAAGAATAGAGTCTTTAGTTTGATTCACAAGAATACTACCGACTGTACAATGACGAAGAAAACCCTTGTCACCATCCTCAAATAAGCAGGTGAGCATTTATTATTAATACTGTGCGCCTTCAAAAGAAGGACAATTGTCCTCAGCCCATGTCAAAAATTGTGGTTTACACATTTCTTGATTCTCTTCAGAAATTGGAACGACACAGTCAACTTTTTGCACTGCTGGACATAGATATTGAGGTAATTCCATTTCGCGATCTATCTCCGCTGTACTCACCTTTTGGAAGTATTGGACTCCCAATGCAAAAGCGATCAGAGGAAAAACGATAAAAAGAGCGAAAGCAATTCCTCTTGAGACGGGAGTTACGCTAAACAAAACACTATCGCTACCCTTACTTCGAACGACTCTCGACTTCTTTGAAACAATTTTTTTCTTTGCCATGACATAAGTATGGAAAAAAATAAAAAAATTGTCAAGCTGATTCAATATGGATCACAATATTGCATTTTTTAGCAGTATCATATTCATCTTTTGCTCCTATCGATCGCTCCCATCCATCCATCATAAAAATATCTGTGACGAGTCCTGACTTTAATAACTTGCGCCAAAAAAACATATAATCTTCATACACGACTGACTGTCTTTCAAAATGGTTATATACCGCTTCTGTGAAAAAATACGGAGCACAATATACAGGAAAGTTAACTTTTTTTTCTACAGAACGAGCAAAAATAACAAGTTTTCTTATATTCCTCTGTTTATATGCCACACCATCCGCATTGATACTACCAGAGGCCATACCAATTCGAACATTCTGTGATGTCTTCAGTATGCCTGTAACAGTCGTGTGGATATGTCGAGAGATATCCTCAAGCGTTAGTTGAGGGATCACTCTTGGCGGGTGAAATATTGTTGACATTTTCTATTTTCGAGTAAAGTGGTGTAATTTTTTTAAGTTCCACTTGTTTCAACAGTTTGCTCAGTGTTGGTTCAGTTTTATTTTCCCAAGTAAAAATTGAAATTCCAAGCATCTGTACGACCGTTTCAGCGGAGTGTGGAATAAGTGGAGATATTGCTATTGTGAGGGCTATAACTCTCGCAATGCCATTTGTCACTACCTGCGCATAGTGCGTGCTCGTTTTTTCCAATTTCCAAGGAGAGGTAGTATCTATATATTTGTTGCCTTCTTGAGAAAACTCTATAATGCGTTGTGCGTACAGTTTAAATTCACATTTCTCTATATGTAAAGCGACTGACGAAAAAAATGCGTCTATAGAACGAATCGTTTCTTCATCGGCTGTTCCAATATTTACGCCTTTCGCCAATGTCAGCACTCTATTAATATAGTTAGCAAATGTGCCAATGAGTACAGTGTTATGAAAACGAAAATAATCCTCCCATGAGAAACTCGAATCAGCGTGTTCAGGCATAATATACGCAAGATAAAACCGCACTGAATCTACCCCATATTTTTTGCCAATTTCCGCCGAATCTATTACCACGTTACGGCTCTTTGAAAATTTTTCTCCTCCAAAATTGAGAAACTGATTTACAGATACGACGTCTGGTAAGTGAATGGACGTATCGTAGCCATATAGTTGTCCTGGCCAAAATAATGTGTGAAATACTAAATTATCCTTACCCATAAAATAATAGTGAGAAACGCTATCGGAGGAGTTTGGGTACCAATACTTTTTCCACGCTTCAGAACCTTTTGCCCACTCAATCGAAGCAGATAAGTAGCCAATGACTGCGTCAAACCATACATAGATACGTTTTGATTCAGGTTCGTCTAACTGTATTTCTTTTGGTAAACGGTCATTAGGAATCGAAACTCCCCATTGTATATCCCGTGTAATAGCTCGTGGTTTCAGACCTTTTGTTAACCACCCCTGTGTTTCTTTATGTATCCAATACTTCCAGTTTTTACCGGTTTTTGTTGTATATTCCTTTAAGAACTGTTCTAATTTTGGCCAATTCACAAATAAATGATCCGTATTTTTCAATACGACCGGTGACCCACTTAATTTGCTTTTTGGATTTTTCAATTGTCCAGATTCAAGAACTCTTCCACAACCATCGCACTGATCTCCTCGGGCACCTATATAGTCGCAATATGGACACTCTCCTTCAACATATCGATCTGGTAGAAATTTTTGCTCTTTTTCACCAAAATACTGTTTCGTTGTATCTTTATATACATATCCGTTTTTTGCCATAGCAACTAACATATCCTGGACGACTATATTGTGGTTTTTTGTTGCCGTTTTGGTAAATAAATCGAATGAAATACCGTACTGTTCAAATAGCTTCAAATGATGAGGATGGTAAAGAGCTACTATTTCTTCGGGAGAAATCGAACGCTTATCTGCCTCTACCGTTATTGGCGTACCATAACAATCTGAGCCAGATACCATAAGTACTTCATTTCCCCGCAGTCGGTGAAATCGGGCAAAAATATCTGCTGGAAGTAGGTAGCCAGCAAGATGACCAATGTGAAGATCGCCATTTACATATGGCCAAGCGACAGCAATAAGAATTTTTTTACCCATATACCCTATTGTACCACGCTTGCTGTAAACCCATCCCGTAATACATGGGCCAATTGCTTAAAGATTGCTTGCAGTATAGGCGACCTTGTTTTGCTCTGCCATACGAAGTCTATGGGATACCAACCAGCATCATAAAACTCATCCTTGTCATACACAAAATCTATTTTATTTGAGGCTACAGCGTACCAGAAATCATAATGCTTGTTACAAAACCCGCGCGGATGGGTAATATCTTTAATAGATGCATCAACCAAAAGAATTCGTTCGTTATGTAATGAGACCCCCAACTCTTCATAGTACTCACGGCGTACTGTCTTCAGAGGTGACTCGTCTGGGTCTAAATGACCGCCAGGAGGAATCCAATCATTCGCTTTCTTATGATGTACAACGTAAATCGATTGTGACTCTACATGATAGGGAATAAAAAAAGAACAAAAATGTGTTAGTGCATGCTCTAACTTGGTAAATGGTCCACCATTCTCTACCCGTTTTGAGAATTCTTCAAGCGTTCCTTTTTTCACGTGCGGCATGGCGTATAGGCTTTTGATCGCTTTTTCGAGTTCTTTTTTTATGTTTATAGACATGGCATAAGTATATAAGATATACTCTACTATAGAAATGCGTATATATATTGCAGCAGACCACAGAGGGTTTTCGTTAAAAAGTGATCTTTTGCACTATCTTGTTTCTAAAAAATATGTTGTAAAAGACGTTGGCAACATAAAACATGATATGCATGATGACTACACAGATTTTGTGTTTTCGCTTTCAGAAAATATGACTTCAGATACCGATAGAGGTATCGCAATCTGCGGATCTGGTGTTGGGGTATGTGTTGCTGCAAACAGGTATCCCCACATACGATGCGCTTTAGGATTTGATTCTCAACAAATTATGAATGCACGGCAGGAAGATAATGTAAACGTGCTTTCGCTTGCTGCAGACTTTATATCTCTCGAAATGGCGAAGAACTATACCGATACATTTCTTTCAGCACAATTCAAAAATGAAGAAAAATACATACGCAGACTTAAGAAGTTAAATGAATACTCGCATGGAAATTGTTCCGGCTGTTCTTGCCACCACTGAACAACAATTCCGAAAGCAGTGCAATACACTACTACCTCTGTCTTCTCGCGTGCAAATAGACATTGCGGATGGACAATTTGTACCCAACACAACTGTTTCAGCAGAATATATAATAAAATACCTCAAGAATAATGGGTCTCTCTTTCAAAAGCACACGGTTGATTTTCACCTCATGGTGCAAGATTGGGAAACTGTCCAGAAAACGATAGTAACTATCCAAAACGATGTTGCGCTTGGCCTTATCCTCATACATAAACGTGTCTGGCTAACTAGTAGAGAACCTAAACACTACCACTGCATTGTGTATAATCCAGACGAAGATATCGATTTCACACTTACAAATAAATTTAATGCAGTGCAAATCATGACGGTGTTACCCGGCAAACAGGGGAACCAATTTTTGCCAAAGAATCTTTCGAAAATAAAGCAACTGAAAGACGGCGGATTCCAAGGAAAAATTCTTCTCGACGGAGGGATTAACAGCGAAACGCTTTCTATCGTGTTGTCGCAACAGTATTTACCTGATATTGTCGCAGTAGGAAGCTACCTCACGACTGCACATGATCCCCAAACACGATTTGCAAGGTTAGAAAAAATTATTCACAGCAATATATGAAACATATTATTGTGCTTTTTGGTGGAAATTCTGCTGAACATGAAGTATCAGTTATCACTGGCCTTCAAGTCATGGAGTCAATTGATCGCAAGAGGTTTATCCCATACGCTATCTATCTCACAAAAGAGGGTTACTTTATGTTTTATGAAAACCTAAAGGATAGAAAAGATTATAAGAATTTGAAACCAAAGTTAATAACATTTGGGCATGATACAAAAGGTTCTTTCTTTACTACCACTAGTCTCTTTAAAAGAAGGTATCCCGTTGATGCATCTTTCCTTGCGTTTCATGGTGGCAATGGTGAATCCGGTCAAATCCAAGGTTTTCTGGATATTCTTCAGATTCCCTTTACATCACCAAATACCGAGAGCTCCATAATTGCAATGAACAAGATTCTTACCAAGGAGGTAGTTGAGTCACATGGCATAAAGACAATTCAGTGGATTCAAGTATTTAGTCTGGACATTAGAGAAAGACTTAATGCAGAAATACAGCGAATCTTGAAGACGCTCGTACTGCCCCTCATTATCAAGCCGGTACATCTTGGCTCAAGCATAGGTATTGGGATTGCACGAACTGAGGTCGAACTAAAAGAAGCGCTTCTTGAGGCGAGCTTTATAGATACCGAATTGCTAGTCGAACCATATTTAGAGTCTTTTGTTGAATACAATGCCGCTGTTAGAAGAATAAATAATGTTATTGAAGTAAGTAAAATTGAACGACCCATATCGAAAGATGCAATCTTGTCATTTGCTGATAAGTACCAAAGAGGTGAGGGGGGGAAAACAGATGGGATGGCAACACTTGATCGAGAGCTGCCCGCGATGATAACAAAACGACTCGAAGCACAAATCATTGCTTTGGCGCAAACTATATTTCGTATTATCCGAGCAAAGGGGATGCTTCGTATTGATTTTGTACTTTATAAAGACAATATCTATTTAACTGAAGTTAATCCTATTCCCGGTTCGATGTCCTTTTATTTATGGGAAGCAAGCGGTATAAGTTTTAAGGATCAAATTACTGATTTGATAAGCCAATCAATGAGAGATGCAAAAGAACAAGAAAATCTGAATCTGAAATATGAATCTGACATTGTCGATCGTTTTATCAGTAATAAGCATCGGTAAGTTCTGGGAAGAGAAGAAGAATGTATTTAGAAGGAGCGTACAAAGAAAGTATTTTTACAACTTCTTGCATTGAGTTGGCACTCTGTAGTTCGGACTTAGAAATTTGAGATCTTATATCTTCATAGAATATTGATCTCAATATAATGACAACATCGGCCTGCTTATTGATTAACATCCCAATGTGTTTATTCGCATTTGCGTTTTCACGCCCCAACTCTGGGATCCCAGCAGTTATAACAATTAGTTTTTTTCCACACTCTTTCGCAAATAAAAGAGCCTTTTTAAGAGTATTCGTTGCTGTTTGTTCGCTAATGTTGTATGAGTTATCTATAGTGCTAAAATTGTGAAACTTGATTATGTCCCCTCGCCTACCCGGCTGAACATTTTTCTTCAATACGTCTCTAATAATATCTTCAGGTATTTTAAAATGGCGAGCGATCCTTACCGCAGCGTCAGCATTCTCACTTGTCCCACGTATCTGTATTACTCCTTCTTTCGCGTATTCGAATATTTCCATTAATGCTAGTTCCAAATTTTCTTTCGTTTGAAATCGTTCAAGGTGCTGATCTCCAATAGTTGTTAGAACTGAAATGTCGGGTGGTGTAATGTTAAGACTTTCGGCGATCTCGCCACAAAAATAAGTGTCGACTTCAATAATTAGAATTTCAGTCTGCGTTTTGAACTCTTTGAGAATCCATTCGGCAATCCCTGTAGGGGTATTAATGTTCCCGGGCGGAGTTTGCACGCGAAAATGATACTTCAATAAGTTATACAAAATTATTCTTGTGCTAGTTTTGCCATAGCTTCCAGCAATTGCTACCACTTTCGTTTTGCCTCCGTGATTTCGAAAATACGTAGCTGCTTTTGAACGAAGTCTAGAATGCGCGAAGTCAAATGCCGGTTTTGAAATTACATTTACAATACCAATTACTATTGGTATTAGAAACGGAATTACTAACGATACTGGAAAAGAAAGAATATAAATAATCTTAATGCGATTTGTTATATCGAGCTTTCCACGATTTTGTATATTTCGTCTCCAAAAGAACCGAGGAAGCAAACGAAAATACCGACCAGAATCATACTCTTCAAGCTGAAGTAGATACAAAAAATCAGAAAATGGATATATGTTTTTAAATAGTTTTGATAAATGTATTGACATAGCCAGAAAAAAGATTTGGATTTTCTAAAAAAACATTATGACCGCAATGTTCAAGTATGTGCAACTCAGAATTTCGAATATATGATTGTATCTCTTGTGCTAACGCTACTGGAGCATCAGAATCGTTCTCACCCCAAATAAGAAGAGTTGGAATATCTATCTCTTTTAATTGCTTTGTTTGGTTATACCCCACAACTGCACGAAAGATTCTTTCGAGTCCTGCTTTTCGAGCATCCATAAGATCTTTCGACAAAAATCTATCTTGAAATTTATTAGGAAAAATTCTTTTACCCAATTGTGCTAAATAAATCTTTATCTGGGTTTTGATACTCGGTCGATAAATACATGGAGCACCAGAAAGAACCAAACCTTTGAGCCATGAAAATTTTCTTGAAGCTATCTCTGCAGCAATTCGACCTCCAAATGAATGACCGATTAAAAGAATATCTTCATGTTTCTCAATTTCCTTAACAACCCAGTCTGCATATTCGGGGATACCCCACGAATCGCTCACAAGCTTTTGTTTTCCAAATCCAGGTAAATCGATTGCAGAGAAATGAATTGCGGTTTTGTCAATAAAGGATGACCACATCTCTGCATTATGTCCCCATCCATGTAGCACTATTCCTTTCATGTACCAATTGTACCAAGTTATTGCTTGTATCATTAAAACTGAGACGACTTATTGGTTTCAATAATTGTCACTAGCAAATAAAAATAATCTAGGCAACTGCCCAAAGTGCAAACCTTGTTTTCTCCCCCGGTAAGAATTGCTACACGTATTTTTGAGCTCATAATGGGCATCGTCTTATTATACACATATCTCTAGTGTATAATGCTTCGCATATGAAAACTTTTAGTGAAGCCGTGCAGTACATGTACTCGACGATACCACAAACACAAAAAACAAAATTCCCAGCACAGCTAGGGTTGGTGCGCGTGAAGCGCATAATGGAACTTTTAGGAAATCCACAAAATAAACTGAGCATCATTCACATTGCAGGCACATCGGGAAAAGGGTCAACAGCAACCTTTGTAAGTGCTCTTTTAACCGCGCACGGCAAAAAAACCGCTCTGCATGTAAAACCGCATTTTATTGACATTCGTGAGCGACTACAAATAAACGGACAGATGATTGCAAAACACAGCTTTGTCACTGTCTTACAAACGGTAAGAAATGCCCTAATACATCTGGAAACAGATAGATATGGTTCAGCAACCTATTTTGAGATATTAGTCGCCATGGCTTATCAATGGTTTTACGAAAAGCGGGTTGATTATGCAGTCATCGAAACAGGATTGGGTGGGTTATTTGATGGAACAAATGTTATTAACAACAGTGACACGGTCATACTTATAACACCCATAGGGCTCGACCACACAGCAATACTAGGCACCACAACAACAGAAATAGCACTTCAAAAAGCTGGGATACTACATAATAAAAATATTACTTTTTCCTCAGACCAATACCAACGTGTGCAAAAAATATTTATAGAAGCAGCCAAAAAAAAACATGCAACATTAACCTTTATTACAAAAGGCCAAAACTATAAAAACGTTAGAGTAACACGCACAGGAACCCACTTTCTCTATAAACATGGGGGAATATTTATACCATACGTATTGGGGACAATTGGCACATATCAGGCGCAAAACGCAAGTATAGCGCTTGCGTGCATCGAATACGTAAGCAAACGGGATGGCTGGCCACTCTCAATAAAACAAACACAGCTCACCCTTTCTAAAACGACAATCCCTGGCCGATTTGAAACAATTGTCTACAAAAATAAACTGCTTATTTTGGACAGCGCACATAATCCGCAAAAAGTAAGAGCTTTTATTCATACCCTTGAAAAAATATATCCCCAAAAAATTACTTACTGCCTCGCAATAAAGAACGATAAAAATTCGCATGCTATGCTGGCATATTTTCTAGCTGGTGCTGAACATATTGTCCTTACAGAATTTGCATTCGAGACTGTAGATATGCCGCTAATATCGAGCCCTGCTGACAAATTGTATGATCACATTCCAAACGCTTATAAACCGCTTGTACATGTTGAGCCAGATCAAAAAAAGGCGCTTGAAAAAGCAGTCGCACTGTCCAGTGGTATAGTGGTTGTAACCGGATCTATGTATTTGTTGGCTGCAATAAAAGCATTGTTTTTGAAAAAAAGACGAAACTACCTTTGATTGCACAAGTAACGTTGGAACAATATAATATGAATGTGATGGGGAAAAAAAGGAAAGTCTATGCTTTGGTGCTTTTTATTATTGTTGGATTGGCAGCCCTCATACATGCGTCCGTCATGATCCCATATGGAAGAGAACGGTGCATCAATGAACTCTGCGGTATTTTCTTCGGCGATATATATCGTGCTCATGATGAGACATGGTATATGGCCCTTTCTACAAATTTATTCTCTTCTTTTCCGTTCAAAACACCAATTTATGCTGGAGCACCATTAACAGGTTATAATTATCTTTCTTCACTATTAATGATACCTTTTACGATGTTAGACGTTCCAGTTTGGATTGCCATGTATTGGATACTACCTCTCCTTTGGTTTATTTTATTTGCGTTGCTCTCGCTTCACCTAGCAAAAGCTATTAATACTTCAAAAGGGTTTATATTGTCGTTTCTTTTTTTTCAATTTTTTGCAGGTTCATTCAACTTTCTTATAAGATTACGTAATTATGGAAATCTATGGGAGCCAAAAGTGTCGTTTTTACACCAGTCACCGCACTTCCTATTAAATATGCCCATGGCTTGGTCATTACTGGCAATACTTAGTCTTTTAATACTTATGACTCGCGCGCCCACCTTGTTGCGCCATGGTGTATACGCGGCCTTCCTTATTTTTGTGGGGTTCGGATTAAAGTTTTATGCTGGTATCGCAATGGTATTGCTTTGGGGTAGCTATATAGTATTTACAGTACTGCGTGAAAGAAGATGGATGCTCCTTATTACTTTAGGTTTTCCCGCAATATTAAGTATCGTTATATCTGTATTTTTTTTCTACGACCCACTAGCCTCTCTAGCAACTGGTAGTATTTTTATATTTCAACCTTTTGCAATTACACACCTTACTATTGAAGATAAAGATTATTTTTATCTACCTGATTTAGTACTGCAACGCTATTATCTTTATGCACACGGCATTAGTCCACGACTCATAGCAATTGAAGCACTTACTGTATTTTTAACTATTTTTTTTAGTTTCGGTACAAGAATAATTGGATTCATGAGTATTGTATTACTCATCGTCCAAAAAAAAATTACTATATTTTATTTGAGCGTGATGAATGCTATGTTGATACTATTTTTACTATTCGTACTTTTCATTCAAAAAGGTGTCTGGACAGATACATCACAGTTTGCTACATTTGCTCGATTATTAAGCAATGTTTTTGCGGCATATGCACTTTATACTATTGCGCAACAACGTATTCGGTGGCTTGCAATGATAGGAGTAGTGCTTATTGTACTATTCACAATACACAACGCTATTGATATCGTTAAAGTATATTACTTGCAGCCTAATTATGCCTATATTCCTTCTAAAGAAGTGCAGGCACTTAATGTTTTGAGAAAATTGCCGAGAGGAGTTGTGTTTGTATTCCCTCACAAAAGACTACAAATATTTAACCATCTAGATTCACGACCTGTAATATTATGGAAAGCAGCTGATAGTTCATATGTTGCAGCGTACAGTAATAAACCTCTGTGGTATGCAGACCAATTTCAAATGCAGATAACAGGTGTCCAAAATGATCAACGAGAAACGTTGATGCGGAACATCGATACTATTTCAATCAAAAATATTTCTGCTCGTTATTTCTATCTCACTAAAGAGCACCCCGACTATGTACTGATGGATCGTAAATTGAAATATGCAGGTTTCCCCATAGTGTTTGAGAATTCGGAGGTGAGACTATACGAACATCGCTCATCAAATAATTGACCCTTATATTTGCTATTGTTTTGTACTTGAAAAAATAATCCGGAAGCTGAAGGGTTTATGCGGGAAAACTATCTTTGTTTCCATTACTGAAAATATTATTGGAGACGCGCGAGCCATAGCATTTCGATATTTTTTAGAACGAGACGCTCTTATTAAACCTGCCTCAGAAGTGGAATACGAAAATTTGAACACTCTCTATGTCATTACCCAATCAAAACAAAAAACCATAGCAGAACAACGCTGGGAATTTACCGCAACAAAAGGGTTGCGTGAGGTAAAAAAAATACACCTCTATAATGAATGTCTCCTTGTGTACAAGAAATAACGTCGATGCTCTACTTCAATGTGTCACTCTAGTGAAGTGAGTAATAGATCCATTAGGCTTTCAGTAATGGGTGTTATACGTTTTGAAACAATATCTTCTCTCGTCACCCACTTGTATTCGGTTATCTTTTCGTCTGCTGGATTTTGAGAGATATCAATAACACAATTATCTTTTATAGTGCATAAAAAAGTGCTACAAATAACTTCGTGTTTGTTGTGTTCTGAATAAAACCAATACACGCCGAGAGGTTTTTTAATGTCTACTCTAACATTCAGTTCCTCATATATTTCCCGTTTCAATGCTTCGTGAGGCGTTTCTCCATATTCTATTTTACCACCAGGTAAATCCCACGTGCCATTTTTTCACAGTTCTTCATACACTGAAAGGACTCTCTCTTTTTGAGTTATGAGCGCTTTTACTGATGCTATTACGTTTGGCATAAATTTTATTTATATAAAAACCTTCGTACTTCATACAGTGCCGCTATCATGCGCGCTTCTGTTAACGCCTTTGTATCGATAAGATCTTCAAATGTTTTCAAAGGATGGTGCAACATGGGTAATTCCCACTGTTCGTCACCCTCTCTCTTGCTTTTTGAAAGGTTTTGGGCCACATACACGTGCGTTAACCCAGAAATGTAGCCAGGAATCACGCTAAACGTAGCTATGTGGGTTAATGTGTCAGCTTTATACCCTATTTCCTCTTGTAATTCCTTGTTGGCAGTCTCAAGTGCTTTATCTCCATTCTCTACTCTCCCTTTTGGTAACGATACAAGAACGCGATCTAATGCAGCATGGTACTCGCGTATGAATATGCAGTCTCCATTCTTGGTTATGGGTACTATCATTGCGGTATCGGGCTTGTCCCACATTTGATATGTCACCATCTTGCTTGAATCAAGCTGGATAGTAATATCCTTCAATAAAAAACGCCCCTTTTCAAAAATGGTTTTCTCAGCGATTCGTTTTGGCATCAATAATACTCTATTACTATATACTCTAAGTATTCTATCAAACAAACGTCACTGCAATACCAAGTTTATCTGCCCTACCTGTTCTACCAATACGGTGTACGTAGTCTTCGAATGTTTCAGGCGCATCAAAATTAATGACATGAGTAATATTTGCAATGTCCAGACCTCGCGCTGCCACGTCTGTTGCCACCAAGATTTTTACCTCGTCTTGCTTAAACATCTGTATTGCGCGCTGGCGGTTGGCCTGCGGCTTGTCTCCGTGAATAGAGGCAGTTTTATACCCCTTCTCAAACAGCGCTTTTGTGAGTTTGTCTACATTTCGTTTTGTCCTCCCAAATATCAGCACTTTGCCAAATTCTTCTTTTGACAATAATGAATGTAAAAGCTCTATCTTCGCTGCCTCTCCGCTCGCGCGCATCACTTTTTGTTCTATGTGATTTGTCGTCTCCTGATTTTTCACAGAAATTGATACGGGATTTTTCACAAAGCTCTGGATAAGGCTATTTATCTGCGAAGACACTGTCGCTGAAAAAAACAAAGATTGTCGAACTGGTGGCAAAAACCCTATGATATGGCGTACGTCTTCTACAAAACCCATATCTAACATACGGTCTACTTCGTCCAGTACAACAATACGGAACATGCTCAGGTTCAAATCTTTGCGTTCTATAAGATCTTTCAATCGCCCTGGTGTACCTATAACCACGTGAGGATTGCGACGAAGTTGTTGTTTCTGGCTATACATAGATGACTTACCTATGCACACGGTGCTATAGATAGACATATTTGCTGAAAAATGTTGCAGCTCGTCGCGAATTTGTATGGCAAGCTCTCGTGTCGGCACTATAACAAGCGCCTTATAACTGGAATCTTTTGCAATTCTCTCTATTATAGGAATTAAAAATGCCCCTGTTTTACCCGTACCAGTATTGGCTATACCAATAACGTCTCGGTTCTCTAGAATTTGGGAAATAGCCTTATCTTGAATAGGGGTCATTTTTTCGTATCCTCTAGCCTTAATATTTTCTTTCAATCTGCTTTGCAGAGGCAGCACAGAAAATGATCTTGTTTCCTCAACTTCTGTAATAGTGATATCCTTTTTTGCCGATGCACGCTCTATATACCGCTGGACCATGTCGTATGAAACAAACTTATTGCCATACCGACCCCTCCCTTGTGAAAATTGTCTAAAACGGCTTCCGTTATTACCAAACTTCGACGGACTTGACGAACCGAACCTACGTGGCCCAACTGGCCTTCTGTTTCTATTAAACATACAAATAGTATAAATATATAATTGAGAGTAAGAGCTTATATAAGCTCTATTTATTGAAAAAAAGAGAGCTCAAAATATCGTGTAGTTACTACGATTATCAGAAGTATCTTACTGTCTTAAGATACAGTATAGCATATTTAAAATTGTTTTGCAGATAGCGAACTTTCCGTCTATGTTCCCTCTTGCCAGCTGTTTAAATATTTCTTTTGTTCTTTGGTTAGCGTATCATACTGGATGTGCATAGCCTTCAACTTGAGCTTTGCGACCGTAGTATCTAGTTTTTCAGGTAGTTTATAGACCCGAGGCGACAGTGTACCACGGTTCTTGTATAACCATTCCACTGCTAACGCTTGATTGGCAAAACTCAGATCCATCACTTCTGCAGGATGACCTTCGGCAGCGGCTAAATTGATCAGTCTTCCTTCACCCAAAACATATATTTTTTTACCATTCAGTACATATTCCACCATGTTGTCACGAATTTCTCTCTTAGATTGAGCAGCTTTCTCTAGTTTATCGACTTCGATTTCAACATTGAAATGACCAGAGTTTGCAACAATTGCACCATTCGTCATTGAGCGCATATGCGCAAGAGTGATAACTGATTTATCACCCGTCAGAGTTACAAATAGATCGCCTATCTTTGACGCCTTATTCATGGGCATCACTTGAAACCCGTCCATTATGGCTTCCAGGGCCCGAACTGGATCTACTTCGGTTACAATGACGTGCGCCCCCATGCCTCGCACTCTTGTAGCAAAACCCCTTCCACACCAACCGTAACCAGCAACGACTACCTTTTTGCCAGCGAGTAAAATATTTGTTGCGCGAAGAATACCATCGATAGTTGACTGTCCCGTCCCATAACGGTTATCAAACAAATACTTTGTATATGAATCATTCACCGCAAGTACGGGTATTTTAAGCGCGCCATCTTTTTCCATAGCCTTCAGCCGGATAACACCCGTTGTTGTCTCTTCGCTGCTTCCATAGAAATCCCAAGATTTATTGCTCTTATCGTTTATCGTATACCGTTTATTCTCTTCAGTTATAGCATAGGTGCTCAATAACGAAACCAAATCGGCACCGTCATCCATAGTAATATGTGGTTGTATGTGTAAGACATGCTCCAAATGACGATAATAGGTTTTCTTATCTTCGCCGTGTATAGCAAAAACTGGGATGTTGAAATAACGAACCAGAGCTGCAGCAGTATCGTCTTGTGTAGACAGTGGATTGGATGCACACAAATACACTGATGCACCTGCACTTTTTAGGGTGATCATCAGGTTGGCCGTCTCTGTGGTTACATGAAGACATGCTCCTATACGCAAACCCTTCAACGGTTTTGTTTTGGAAAAACGGGCAGCGATAGTTGCAAGTACCGGCATGCGCAGGCATGCCCAATCTATTCTTTTCTTCCCCTTAGGAGCTCGTTTTAAATCAGCTATACTATAGTTCATGGTTTGTTTTAGGATTTGATTTTACCATATCCGTATAGTTATCTTCCAATCTTTTATTATAGCGCGCGCG
>Ga0210057_1005852_pt1 | contig 15629 bp, 15 predicted proteins | sample CryGeyCG2114_010_2_FD_183968 | JGI IMG/M metagenome (GOLD analysis project Ga0210057, IMG submission 183968) | Groundwater microbial communities from aquifer - Crystal Geyser CG10_big_fil_rev_8/21/14_0.10 (SPAdes) (version 2) | ecosystem: Environmental > Aquatic > Deep subsurface > Groundwater ...
GATGAACCGCCATAAGAAATAAAGGGCAAGGGCACGCCGGTTAGAGGAATTAAAGCCACCATCGCCCCCAAATTAACCAACGTCTGAAAGCCAACCCACGAGGTAATCCCCACCGCTAATAATCTGCCGAAATCGTCCGGCGCCCGGGAAGCAATTCTAAACCCCCGCCAGATTAAACATAAAAAGACTAGCAAGACCGCCACTGAACCAATGAAGCCCAATTCTTCGGCAATGACCGCGAAAATAGAATCGGTGGTAACCGCCGGCAAATATTCGTATTTTTGCCGGGATTGGCCCAAACCAACACCAAACAAACCGCCGGATCCCAAGGCGATCAAAATCTGACGGATATGATACGATGCTCCCAGCGGATCCGCAGTCGGGTTTAAAAAAGTGGTCAATCTTTCCCGGCGATACGCGGAGGAAAGAATCAAAACGGCGCCACCGGCAATACCTGTCAAACCGATTAAGCCGATGGTTAAAATCGGCGCCCCCGAAGCAAAATAAACCGCCAAACCGGTAGCGCAAAGAACCACGGTCGTCCCCAGATCGGGCTCGAGCATAATTAAAAACACGATTAACCCCAGAATAGTTAAAAAAGGTAAAAGGCTTTTTTTGGTGGCAAAAAACGAAGACAAATACAGAACAAAAGTTAACTTCGCCAATTCGGCCGGCTGAAAATGGATTGGTCCAATACTTAGCCAGCGGCGAGTGCCCAAAATGCTGGCTCCCAGACCGGGAATCAGAACCAGCAATAAACAGACTAAGGTAAAAATCAGCAACGGCAGGGCCAAAAATTTTAATTTCCGGTAGTCAAAAAAAGAGGCGGCCAAAAAAGCCAGCAAACCCAGGCCTGCCCATTGCAACTGCAAACGCAAGTAGTATAGCTTGTCGCCAAAATCACGGTAAGCTTCCACCACGGAAACGTTGCCCACCATAATCAAGCCGAAGACGGTCAAGCCAAAAACTAAACCTACCAGCCACCAGTCGGTCCTGGCCGGACTAGTCTTTCGACGAGAGATTCTTAACATATTTTTTAAACTGATTTCCCTTTTCGGCATAATCACGAAAAAGGCCAAAACTGGCGGAGGCAGGAGACAAAAGACAAATTTTCCCAGACGGGGTCGTTTGAAAAGCAATTCGAACCGCTTCTTCCATCGAAGAAACATCATATCGCTGAGGTAAGCGCTCTTTGGGGATAGTTTTAGCCATGGCCTGCCAGATTTTTTCTCCAGTTGGTGGAAAAAGGACTAGAGAACGCAACTTTCTCTTCCTTAAAAATTCTCCAAGTTTTGAAAAATCAAGCCCCCGATCATGACCTCCGGCAATAAGAGTCTCAACATCATCCCCGAGAGCCTTAAGGGCGTGAATTGTGGCTTCAGGAACAGTCGCTAAAGAATCGTTATAAAAACGGATGCCATGATATTCGCCAACGAACTCTAAACGATGTTTAAGAGATCTAAATTCAAAAATTGCCTCCCTAATTTCTCCAAGAGAAACATTTAAAAGATGACTAACAGTAATCGCCGCTAGGGTATTTTCTATGTTCCCTTCTCCCAGAAGGGGTATTTCCTGACGATGTAATACAAACTGCGGCCTATTGCTCTCTTTTTGAATAAAAATATCTCCCTGGTCCAAGAAAGAGAAGGCGTCTTTCCGGCGCTTTAAAGAAAGGCGATATTTTTTGGCAGGGTTGGTTGATACAAGTTGGGCGACAATATCATGGGATGGATTAAAGATAACGATATCATTGGGAGTTTGATAGCGAAGAATTTGCCCTTTTGCCTTCACGTAGGAAGAAAAATCACCATAACGGTCAAGATGTTCGGGAACAATCGCCAGAATGACGGCAATATGGGGGCTATAATGAATATCTTCTAATTGATGACTTGAAAGTTCGGCTACAAAAACAGTTTTTTTATCTGCTCCCGAAAGATAGTCTAGGGCCGGCAAACCAATATTGCCTACTAGGCGAACATCGGGATATTCCTTACCAAGGATATGAGCGATCAAGGAGCTGGTGGTGCTTTTTCCTTTCGTCCCAGTAATCCCGATAATCATCCCCGGACATTCAGAGAAAAAGATATTGGTGGCCGAAGTCAATTTTCTACCGGAATTAATGGCTGCCTGTAATTCTGGAAGTTGCAAGGAAATACCAGGCGAACGAACAATAACATCATAGTTAATAACGGCTTTTAAATAATCTTTACCGGCATAAAGCTTTGCTACTGAATCTATCGGTTTTATCTCCCTTTGGTCAGCAATGCCGATTTTTTTGTCAGAGTAATGTTCTAAGAGATATTGGTGGGTACTTTTACCTTCTCTTCCGTAACCCAAAATCAAAACGGAATCACCTAAAATTTCTTTCATATTTGAAGTTTCGCCAGCGCTTCTTTAAGTAATTTCACATATTCCTCTGGCAGAAAATGCTCGCTATTCCACCCTTTTCTAAGTTTATCCTCAAGCATTTGAACTATCTTTACATCATCTAATCCTAACTCTTTTTCTAAAGAAAGAAGTAGGGGAGGCGTTTGTTCGCCTAAGCTCCTATACTTCTCAATAGCCAAGGCAACTGCCAAAATAGATTCTTCCCCTGTCCCCACACATTCGAAAGGTTTATTTTTTCCTAAGCCAACCAGGGCCCGGATAAACGGTTCGATTTCTGGTTTTAAATAATAATCTTCACCAAAAATTTCTTTCATTCTTTCAGGAGAAAGAAAAGGAGATAACGAGGCGTAAACAAACGCACATTTAGCACATGCCCCACACCAAACATCTTGTTTTTGACCAACATTGCAACTACGGAAAGAAAGCTGATGTTCTGGATAGCCTGCTAACAACTGGCTTATTTGGATTTCCCATAAAGGTCGAAGAAAGCTAAAATACTGAACGTCGGGAGTTAAAAACTTTGCCGCGTACTCTCGAAATAGTCTCTCAAAACGTAGGCCTTTTGAATATTGGTGATTCACTTCTAGATTGTGAAAAATAACATTTTCTTCATCTGAACTGTGATCATTGGAGACAATTACATTTTTATACCCATGAAGAGCAGCCATAAAAACTCCTAAAAAGGCTAAATAAGCCGAAAATGGGGTGTGCCCGTTCAGGTATCCCTCTTTATTTAATCGAAGAAGGTTTGGATCTATTGAACGTTTTATCACTAAGGGCTCTGGATAGCCGGCTATTTGAACACTTCTGAGAGCAGACCCAATAGGATTAAGAATTAAGCATCCCTTTCGCCCGGGCATTTTCTTGAGTAGTTCCAAAGTTACCGTAGAATCCTTTCCTCCACCGACAAGAATTAGGTCGCCAGAATTGTCGGTGCGTTTTGGAGTCGGAGAATAGGGTTTTTTGGTTAAATTAGCATTAATCTGTAAAAAATCGTGGGTAGTGAAATCAATGTTGTTTTGATAAAAAAACTCCCCCATTCCGTGAATAAAAAGATCGTGCCACCAGCCAACCTGTTCCCCAGTAAGCTGTCCCGCCTCAACTCTTACTTCTTTTGGACAAGCTGCCTTCCAGTAGCTTATCGTCTCAATAAGTCCTAGATGAAAGGCAAAATTTTCTAATTCTTTTTGATTCAACGAGGAGTTTACTGGAACGACTATCTCGGGAGTAAAATCCACATCAGGCTCAAGAAGAAAATGGAAACGCACGTGCAGTTTGTCTTCCTGTTGTTTGGTTTGGAAAGAATCATAAATAAATCTTGGATGTCTTTTCCTCAGCACTGCAATTTTCTGGCCCTTAAAATCAACCATGGCAGGTTTTATTATAGCAGCTAGCGGGCCGATATATCGAATTTCATTCGCTATAACAAAATTAAGGGGGACGCAACTAAAAAGCCGAGGGGGAGATTGAGATGATTTTCAAGGCGCTCAACTCGTTTCACTAGCCCCACGTGCTTGTGGTCGAAAAAATCAACCACTTTATCTAATTTTCGCTGAACTCTTTTGATTGATTGGTCCAAAGTCAAAATTTCTTTATGAAGATCATTTCTGAAAAGCTGAATTTCCGAATGAAAGTCAGCTCGCGTTGACCGAATTTCCGACCGTAAATTAATCTGAACGGGATCAAGCTGAACCCCAATTTCTTCTTTAACCACCTTTCTAATTTGATTAAGATCAGTTTTTGTTAGCATTACCAAAATCCTATCACAAAAATAATTTTTTTGCGATGGTTAAAGGTCGAGTCACCCTCACCACTTCTCTTGATGGACTTTGGAAGAATTGAAATCTTTTTCGCTGTATTGTGGGGGCGATTCGGCCGGATCGCCGATCGCCATTAGACACAAAACCCGCTTGGTTTGCGGAATCCCCAAAACTTTCCGGACGAAATCTTCGGCATCCTCTTTTTGAACGGTCTTGCCGCCCCGGATATGGGCCCAACAAGCACCCAAGCCCTGATTGGTCGCTTCCAGGTAAATCTGGCCGGCGGCCAAAGAACAATCTTCCAGCCAAAGCCAGCTTTTTTGCTCATCACCGATAATCGCGATTGCCACCGAAGCCTCGTCGACAAAATCGGCCCAGGGGCCGGATTGGGCCAAAACTTTTTTAGTTTGGGAATCTTTGACCACGACAAAATCCCATGGCCGACGATTACAACCCGAAGGAGCCACCATCGCCGCCAGTAAGATTTCCTTAATTTGGGCGTCACTAACCGCCTTTTTAGTGAACTTGCGAACGCTTCTCCTTTTCTTAAATAATTCGTTCATCTTAGCTCCTTCGGTGACATTTTGATATCGTTAAGAATTTGCCTTAGTAAACCAGGGCCAATTTCTTTGGTAGGATGAAAAGGAATTACGGTTGTCCTTCCGTCAGGGTGAATAAAAAACTGATGGCTCCCTCTCTGACGGATTTGGCAAAAACCTTTCTTTTTTAGAATTTTGACAAGTTTTCTCGGTTTAATCGGAGAAAGTTTTGTCATTATGACACCATATTAAACCGCACGGGAATTTCCGCAATTCCCAAAAATTTAGAAGTCAAGCTGGTGCCGCTAAAATTAACTTTATCCCGGTAGGCTGGATTTAAATTAACCACCTCCAGGCAAAGCTCAATCGCTTCTTTAACATTTTTAAGCGCCTCTTCGTACGTTTCGCCCTGGCTATGACAGCCGGGAATAGAAGGCGCCCAGGCGACAAAATAACCTTTTTCGTCCTGCTCAACGATGACTTTGAAATTCATTACTTTTGGCATATGGTCTTATTTTACCAAAAAATTATTTTGGCGTCAAACTAAATCACCGCCAACCAGAGGCCGATAAAGGCTAACATTAAGCCGGCCAGCCAGGCGCGGAAAACGATTTTCGGTTCTTCCCAGCCTTTATTCTGCAGCCACAAATGAAAAGGCGCCACCGCGAAAATCCGTTTTTTGAAAACCGCTTTCCAAAAAATCTGTAGTAAGCTGGAAGAACCTTCCAGCACAAAAAAGCCGCCGATCACCGCCAGGGCGACAATTTTTCCCAACAACAACCCCACCACCGCCAAGGTGGCGCCAAAAGACAACGCCCCCACATCGCCCAGCCAAATCCGCGCCGGATAAACATTGAAATACAAGAAAGCAATTAAGGCGCCAATCCACAGCGAGATAAAAATGGATAAAGTGGTATCCAAAATCGTGCTGGCCAAAATCCAAAAGGCAAAAAGGCAAATCAGCAATAAACCACAGGAAAGCCCGTCCAAGCCGTCGGTAATATTAAAGGCGTTGACAAAAGAAACGATGATAAAAGCCGCCACCGGAATATACCACGCCCCCAGGTTTAAAATGCCAAAAAACGGGACATAAACGAAGCTGATTTTTAAGTTTTGGTAAAGCAAGCCGGCGACGATAAAGGCCAAAAGCCACTGGATAATGAATTTATGGCGTAAACGCAGGCCGAAAAAACCGGTTTTCTTGAAGCCGAAAAACTTCAACAAGTCATCGTAAAGCCCCAGCAGGCCGAAGGCGATAAAAGAGAAAAATAAGATATTAAGTTCGTCTTTAATGGGGAAAACCGCCGTCATGTAGACTCCCAGCCAGGAAATCAAAGGATAAAGGATGAGGTAAAGCAGGGAAACCACCCCGATAATCAGTAAGCCCCCGCCGACCGGCGTGCCTGCTTTGTGCTTATGCAACCGGTCAAAAATCTTCGTCCGTAGGCCCATAAAATCGCGGGTTTCCTGATTTTGGCGCAAAAACTTCAACCGGTAAAGAAGGTCAATGAAAGGCACAACTAAAATGCTGGTGACCGCGAAAGAAAAAATTAGCAGTCCCAAAAACAAGGCCATGGACTAATCTTAAAACATCAATGTTTCTAAGTCAAACTCCGCCATCAACTTTTGACCAAGGGTCTCGGGATGATTTTGGCCTTGAGAAAGGAGGTGAAAGCTCAGGCCGTCGTATTGGAAGTAAGGCGTGGTCACCGCTTGAGGAGTGATCAGTACTGTCCGCTGATGGTTTTTAGCCTCAACAATCGCGGCTCTGATTTTTATCTCATCGGTTTGGGGAGAATTTAGGACCAGATAATTAAATTTACCTTGCAAATACGGCTCTTCGTAATTACTGATAATCAGCAAAGGATCGCCGGCCAAATTTGCGACCGCCTTTTTTTCTTGCCAGTAAGGAATCTCCTGAAAATGATAGGGCACCACCAGTTTAATCGATTGGACTAGTAATAAAAGAAACAGACCTGCCAGAAAAAAACGGTTTTTGATTTGTGATATCAGAAACACTGGTAGAATTGTCAGGCCCAGGGAAAGCCGGCCGAACATACCGGCATGCCAGATGCTGTTGGCCAGAAAAAAGGCTACCAGCCAGGCTAAAAGGAGAACCAAATTTTTCTTTCTCAACCCCAGCCATAGACACACCAATCCCAGAGGAATTGTTAAATAATTAAAGTAAATTACCACCATGTTTCTCACGACGCGGGGGAAAAACAACCACCCCTTAATCATCATTTTGTTTAGGGGGCTATTGGCGTTAAGGAAAAGACCAGCCGGGCTGGTAATTAGGCTGTAAATCAAGCCGCACGCCAGTAAATAAACACTCAAGGTTAAAATCGCCGCCGGTATTTTCTTGGGCTGTTTGATCCAAATCCAGGCCAGTAATGGCAAAAGATAAATCAAGGCGGTGGTGGAAACCAAAAAAGCCAAGGCGAAAAACAAGGCCGCCAGACGAATATTTTTTAGATAATAAACCGACAAGCCCAGTAAAAAGATCAACAGCGGCTCGTACAAAAGATTAACTTGCGACAGCCAAAAATAAGGCAAAAAGGCGATGAAAACCGTGACAATCAACGACCGGCTAATTTTGTAAATAACCACCATAGTTAAAAAACCTAAAATTCCATTTAAAAATTCCGCCCGTAACAGGGTGGTTCCCAAGGGAACTTTATTAAAAAGCCAAAAGACCAATAAAAAGAGCGGGTGAATCGGATTGTGGACCTGACGCAAGGAGTCAAAAAAATTGGCGTTTTCAAAAAGCCGTAAATATTCCGGACTGTCAAAAAACGCCGGTGAAATGCTTGGCAATAAAATCCGGGACAGTAAAATTACAAGGAAAACTACGCCAACCGCTTTTGACAATTTTGGCATTTGTTCTTGCCACATATTATAATGGAACTATGCTTTATTATAAGAAGTTCGGAACAAATAAGAAAGCGGCTCCACTGGTATTACTTCATGGCTGGGAAGGTAATTGGCAATCTTGGCTTCCCATCATCGAGAGGTTAAAAGGAGACTTCGTCATTTATGCTCTAGATCTCCCGGGTTTTGGGCTTTCCAAAATCAAACACCCTCTTGATCTTTCCGAATATGCCAAAATCATCAATGAATTTATAAAACATCTAGGGGTCAAACCAACCATAATCGGCCACTCTTTTGGTGGTTCCATCACCATTAAAATTGCCAGCCAGTACCCTGACTCTATTAAAAATTTAGTTTTGGTAAATTCCTCAGGTGTGAGAATTAAAAATCCGGCGATTGAGGTCAAAAGGAAAGTCGCTCATTTAGCCGGAATTCTTTTCTCCTTACCCATCTTAAATGTTTTTTACCGGCCGCTGCGATCACTAGTTTACCACTTCTGGGCAAAGGGATCTGACTATGAATCGCTGTCGGATAATAAAAATCTGAAGCAAACGTTTCTTAAAATTTTAGACGAGGATTTAACGCCGGTGTTGGGCAAAATCCAGACTCCCACTTTAATCTTTTGGGGTAAAAATGATCAGGAAACGTCTCTTTTTATGGCAGACATTCTTCAGCGCGGCATCGCCCGCTCAAAGTTGGTAGTTATTCCCGACGCTGGCCATTTCTCTTATCTTGACAGCCAAGAAAAATTTTGTGAGGTTCTTAAGGAGTTCTTAAGATGAGCCTAAAGTCAGATCTTTATCTTCTACAACTTGAGGAATATGACCTTGAGCGGTTTAACCAGTGGAAAAGAAAATATCCGGGAAAAGAGGTACTGGAAATAAAGGGCCGTCTTAATTGGACGCCCAAGGCCAGACTGATGTTTGTTCTTGCCAAAATCTTTAATTCAATTCCGTTGGCGGTAAAAATTCTTTCGCCACTGGATTATTGCCTAAAACTACTATATGTTTCGCTTGCTAAGGTTAAATTTTTATTTATACATCGAGGATTGATGACAATTGGTATAACCGGCTCATGGGGAAAAACCACCACTAGAGATAAACTTGCGGCCATTCTTGCTTCTAAATATAAAGTTTATAAAACCGTTGGTAACAATAATACCCTGATGGGAGTAGCTAAAAATATTCTTCTTATGCCAATGGGAACAGAAATCTTTATTTGCGAAATGGGAGCTTACAGACCAGGAGAAATAAAATCTATTTGTGGCTTAGTTCATCCCCAGGTTGGCATTATCACGGCCATCGGGCCGATGCATTTAGAGCGGTTCGGTAGTTTAGAAAACATTAAAAAAGCTAAACAAGAGCTTTGGGACTCTTTGCCCTCCAGCGGACTGCGGCTTGGGCCAAAAGACGAATATCTCTTTAAGGCCGCTCAATACTTTGACATCGGAAAAGACTCGGCGACGGTAATTCTGGCCTCGATTCCGACTCCTCCCCATCGCTTGGAGATCAAAGAAACCAACGGCTTAACAATTATTGACGATGCCTATAACTCAAATCCAGAAGGTTTTAGCTTAGCTCTGGGAAAACTGGCCAAGCTTTCCGGCCACCCAAAAATATTGGTCACTCCAGGAATGGTTGAATTAGGAAAAGTCCAGTTTTCAGAAAATCAAGAAGCCGCTCAAAAAGCTGCCAAGATTTGCGATGCCATCATTGTCGTAGGCGAAACTAATAAAGACGCTCTTTTATCCGGGCTAAAAGGGCTAAAAGATTTTAAACAAAAATATTGGGCTAAAAGCCTTAGTGAGGCACAAGACATCATTTCGAAATTTACTAAACCAGGAGCGATAATACTTTTTGAAAACGATTTACCCGATCAATACTTTTAAGCCTTAGCCCCTTTTCCCGCCATTGCCAGAAGATTTGACTCAAAAGAATAATTAGTGGCTTTCCGATCATTAAACCTTTCCCGAGCTAGTTCAACCAACTTATCAACCAATTTTGGAAACGGGTAACCAGACTTTTCCCACAAATAAAAAGCCAACGATCCCGGCAGGGTATTTATCTCACAAACCCAAAATTTTTGTTTTTTAATGTCAACCAAAAAATCAATCCTGGCCACACCACCCGCATCGGCTGCTCTAAAAGCCTTCTTGGCTGTCTCTTGGATCTCTAGAGTTAGCCTCTTAGGAATAGGGGCCGGAATTAGTCTTGATAAAGATGCCATCCCTTTGGCTTTGCCGCCTTTTATGTATTTATCTTCATAAGAGAGCAGTTCACCCGATTTAATTGGTTGTTCGCAAACACTTGCCTCCAGCTTTTTATACCCCAGGATCGAGCAGTTTATCTCAATAATGTCCTCGATACCCTGTTCCACCATAATTCTTCTGTCAAAATTAGCCGCCAATTCCACCGCTGTCGTCAGTTGCCGACGATTATCCGCCCGACTAACGGCAATACTTGAACCCAAATTAACCGGCTTGATAAACAGAGGATATTGGAGACGGCGTTCAATTGTTTTTACTAATTCATTTTGACTTCGGATCCATTCTTCCCGTAAAAACCAAACGTAATCAACGGCAGGTAGGCCGTTGGCTCTGAAAATATCTTTTTGCATCACTTTATCCATACCCACGGCCGACCCGACAACCCCCGATCCAACATATGGCGCTCCCAGCATCTCCAAAAGACCCTGGAGAGTGCCATCCTCTCCAAAAGTACCATGAATTACCGGAAAGAAAACCTCAATTTTTATTTCTTTGGAAAACAGGCCACCGATGGTTTTTAAAAAGACTTGTCCTTTATGCCTAAACAAATAGCATTCCGACAAAATATTTTTGACCTCCTCAGGATCACGAAAGTCTTTGATTTTGGGAAGACGGTTGCTAACTAACCACTCCCCATTTTTAGCAATATAAATCGGAATTATTTCATATTTGTCTTGATTGATATTTTCCATCAACTGACAGGCAGTAATGATGGAAACTTCATGCTCAACGCTCTGGCCGCCAAAGATGATGGCTAAAGAAATTTTTGGTTTCATTAAGCAATTCTTTTAATATCCGCGCCTAAAGATTTGAGCCGTTCTTCAATTTTTTCGTAGCCGCGTTCAATTAATTCGACTTTATCGATCACGCTTTCGCCTTGAGCGCACAAAGCGGCTACCACCAAAGCCATGCCCGCCCGGATATCCGGACTTTCCAATTCCTTACCTTTGAGTTTACTGGGGCCGACGACCAACGCCCGATGGGGGTCACACAGAGTGATATTGGCGCCCATGGTAATCAGTTTATCCACAAAAAACATCCGTGTTTCGTACATCCAGTCATGACATAGAGTTGTCCCCTGGGCTTGAGTCGCCAAAACAATGAGCGGGCTCATCAAATCGGTGGGGAAACCTGGCCAAGGCCGGGTTTGGATTTTGGCATTTGCAGCAACTAGCTCCGAGGGTAGTATTTTTAGCATCCCATTTTCCAGTTGATATTTAACCCCCATCCTCCCCAAATAAAGCAAAATCATTTGTAAATCATTCTCCCGCACCCCCGTAATTGTCACACTACCCTTGGTTACTGCCGCCGCAATGGCAAACGTGCCGATATCCATATAATCAGGCAAAACCCGATGGCTGGCGCCGCTTAAACTTTTAACGCCGGCAACTCTGATCCGATTGGTCCCCGCGCCTTCAATTTGCGCTCCCATCGAGATTAAAAAATTGGCCAAATCTTCAACATAGGGCTCGCAGGCGGCATCTTCAATCATCGTCACGCCTGACGTCAAACTGGCCATCATCATTGCGTTTTCGGTGGCCGTCACCGAGGCTTCATCCAAAAAAATATGGGCGCCGTGAGATTGGCGAACCTTGGCTTCATAATTTTCTTCGCTGGTCACAATCTTGGCCCCCAGGGCCGTTAAGGCGTCAAAGTGCGTGCCGATGGCGCGCCGGCCCAGCAAACAGCCGCCGGGATGCCGCATTCTGGCCTTACCGAATCTGGCCAATAGCGGCCCCAAGAGCAACACTGAAGCGCGCAACTTTTTAACCAGCTCCGGATCCAAAACAAATTGAGAAACGTTTTCGGGATCAATTATCAGCCGCGGCGTCCCCAACCCTTCAATCCGAGCCCCGATGCCTTGTAAAATCCTGGCCATAACTTCAACATCGCTAATTTGGGGCACATTTTCCAAAATACATTTTTGCGAAGTTAAAACCGTGGCCGCCATAATCGGCAAAATCGCATTTTTGTTGCCGGAAACCTTAATTTCACCCTGTAATGGCTGGCCGCCTTTGATAATAAATTTTGCCATACTATTTTTTTATAGTCCCAAATCCTAGTAAACAGATCTCCTCTTCTAGCGCTACTCCCAACCTTTGCTTAACTTCGGCTTTAATAACTTGTATTAATTCTATCACATCATTGGCCTTAGCTTGGCCTAGATTGACAATAAAATTAGCGTGCTGTGGCGAAATTTGGGCCCCGCCAATTTTCTTACCTTTAAGTCCAACCTGATCGATCAGCGCCCCGGTCGAGACCGGCGGCGAGTTTTTGAAAACGCAACCTGCCGAGGGCTGCTTCGGCTGACAACGGCGCTGGGCCAAGTTCTCGGCGATCCGGTTTTTAATGTCCACCTGATTGCCTTTTGCCAAACCCAACTCCACCGCCAAAATAATCTCACCCGTTTTTTTAAACCGGCTGTCGCGGTAGGCAAAGCGACAGTCTCTTTGGTCAAGCCAAGTGATTCTGCCGTGGTCGTCCGCCACTTTAACCCGCAAGACTTTATCACCCACGCTTTGGCGCCAGGCGCCGGCATTACCGCGGACTGCCCCACCGATAGTGCCGGGAATACCCGCCGCAAATTCCAGGCCCGACAACAAATTCTGCGTCACCAAATCAACAATCTTGGCAAGTGATACCCCCGCGTCAGCGATTATTTTCGTATCACGTATCACGTATTGCGTATTACGCATGGCAATCACCAACCCCCGAAAGCCCTCATCCGCCACCAGCAAATTGCTGCCGCCGCCCAGAGTAAACCAGGGAAGGTTATTTTGCCGGGCCAAGGCTACCGCTCCCAGGACTTCTTCTTCCGTCTTGGCTTCGTAAAACCAATCCGCCGGACCGCCGATGTTAAAGGTGGTATAGCCGGCCAAAATTTCGTTTTTCTTCAGGCCCGTAAGGCCTGCAAAATTGATCGGTGCCATTGAAAAATACTCCCCGCTCCTACGGTAATAATAACATCGCCCGGTAGAGCCCGTTGGCCGAGAAATGCCGCCACTTGCGCTTCGCCGGGCTGATAGACAACATCATTTTGATATTTTTTGATTTCCTGAGTCAGTACCTCGCCGTTCATACCCAAATTGTCGGTTTCTCTGGCCGAAGAATAAATATCGGTAATGACCACCAGATCTGCCAAGCCGAAAGCTTTGGCAAAGTCGGCTAATAAAGCCTTAGTCCGACTGTAAGTATGAGGCTGGAAAACGACCAGCAGCCGGTTTTGGGGAAACCATTTTTTGGCGGCCAGCAGAATTTCTTTGATCTCGTTTGGGTGATGGCCGTAATCATCATAAAGCTTAATCCCCTTGGCCTGCCCGATAAATTCAAAACGGCGCTTAGTGCCGCCAAAATTGGCCAGCCCGGCTTTAATCACCCGAGCGTCTAAGCCCAGGTGAGTTGCCACGGCAAAAGCGGCGGTCGCATTTAAAACATTAAACCGACCTGGCACCTTGATTTTGACATCATCGATGATCACCCCTTGATAAGCCAGGCTAAAAATAGTTTGGCCAAGGCCAAAAAAACTTTTGGTAATTTGCCAGTCGGCCTTTGAGGAAAAGCCATAGGTTTGCCGATTAACGCCCAAGTCCTTAACGGTTTCCCAGGTATTTTGGTTATCGGCGCAGGCCACCAGCAGGCCGTCTTTGGACAAGCCGGTAAAAAAAGCGGTAAAGGCTTTTTGAGTTTGATTAAAGTCCTGATAAATATCGGGGTGGTCATATTCGATATTGGTCACCACGATGATTTTAGGCTTCTGGAAAGAAAATTTCGGCCGGTTGTCAACCGCGGGTGAATTGGCATATTCGTCCGCTTCGGCGACAAATTCCCGGCCCTTATCAAACTTACCGCCCGGACCTAAGGGATCAATGGCCGCCACGCCTACCGCGTAGCTGGGATAACGCTGGCCAAAACTTAAAACGGTGGCGATCATCGCCGAGGTGGTAGTTTTGCCGCCCACACCACAAACCGAAATGCCCTCTTTACCCGCCATCATTTCTCCCAAGGCCTGACCTTGAGTCAAAACGGGAATTTTTTGTTGTGCCGCCGCCAAAACCTCCGGATTTTTTAGACCCTCGTGAGCACCGGTGGTGATCACCAAATCCGGCCGCGGCCGAAGATGGGCGGCGCTGAAACCGATTTTCCAGGCAATTTTTTGCTGTTTCAAAACTTTATCGGTGACAAAAATTTCCGCCACGTCGCTACCACTGACTTTGATCCCCAAATCCCGGGCACAACAAGCTAGGGCCGTCATGCCTACGCCCTTAATGCCGGTAAAGTGAATGCGTTTGACCTTTTTTAAAAATAGTGGTTTTTTCATTTTAAGGCCTTTCTCACTTCCTCCTGATCACTCCAGGGGATCTCGGTGGTGCCAAAGCACATTGACCGCTCGTGGCCTTTGCCGCAGATAACGACAATGTCGCCCTTTTTGGCTAAGCCAACAGCGAATTTGATGGCCTCACGCCGGTCGGGCACCCGAAAAAAAGTCTTCCCTTCCACCCCACCGGCCTTGCGGCAACCGGCGGCTATCTGTTCAATGATATCGTTGACATTTTCCGTCCGGGGATCCTCGGCGGTCAAAATCGCCACATCGGCTAGCCGGCCGGCAATCTCGCCCATCATCGGCCTTTTGCGGGCATCGCGCAAGCCGGCGCAACCAAATACAACAATCAATTTGCCGGTTTTCCGGTTATGAGTTATGAGTTGTAAGTTAAGAGTTCTCAGGACATTTTCCAGGCCATTGGGGGTATGGGCAAAATCGACGATAAACCTAAAATTTTGACCTTCACTTATCTCTTCCATGCGGCCAATCACGCCCTTAAAACTGGCCACCGCTTTCCTTATTTTCTCGGCCGGGACGCCTACTGCCGAAGCAGTCGCGATGGCCGCCAGGCAATTATATTGGTTATATTCGCCTGGCAGGGAGGTTTGGAAATGGAAATTCTGAGGCGTAAAATCCGCCTGATGGTTAATGCCGTAAGTGACCACTTTAGAATTTTCAATTGCGGAGCAACAAGCTCTGCTTATTTTCAATTTTAAATTTCCAAAAGACTGGTCGTCACGATTTAGGATGGCCGTCCCAACACCACAAAACAGCTTGGCTTTGGCGGCCAGATAATTTTCATAAGTTCGGTGATAGTCCAGGTGCTCGTGAGTGACATTGGTAATCACGCCAACCCGAAACCGAATGCCCCATAAGCGATGCTGATCCAAGCCGTGCGACGTGGCTTCCAAAACCAGATATTTGGTTCCCCGATCAACCATTTTGCGAATTAAGCGTTGGAGCACCAGGGAGTCAGGCGTGGTCGTGTGCAAGCCCGGGGCGAAAACCGTGGAAATCAAGTCTGCTTTTAAACCCGAAAGGCACAAAATATGATGTATCAGGTGAACAGTAGTGGTCTTGCCGTCGGTACCCGTCACGCCGATCACCGTTAATTTTCGGGAAGGAAAATTGTAAAGAAGGTTCGCTAAAATCGCCTGCAAAAGATGGACGGTATTTTTTAGCTTCCGGATCATCTAGATACTCCAATTATACCTTAATTAGGCAAAATTCCCCAATAAGTCAGTAATTCGCCGGCAATGTCAAACCATAAGGGGGCGGCCGTTTCTGAACCCCAGGGCGAAGAAGTCGGCTCGACCAGAGTCACCAACATCACGAATTTAGGGTCATCGGCCGGCGCAAAGCCCACAAACGAAGCAATCGTTTTTTCGGCATCGTAATGGCCGGCCAGCGGGATTTGGGCGGTGCCGGTTTTGCCAGCAATGCGGAAGTCCTCTGGTTTCGCCCATTTGGCCTCGCCTTTATCA
>Ga0210057_1005854_pt1 | contig 15625 bp, 19 predicted proteins | sample CryGeyCG2114_010_2_FD_183968 | JGI IMG/M metagenome (GOLD analysis project Ga0210057, IMG submission 183968) | Groundwater microbial communities from aquifer - Crystal Geyser CG10_big_fil_rev_8/21/14_0.10 (SPAdes) (version 2) | ecosystem: Environmental > Aquatic > Deep subsurface > Groundwater ...
GCTAAGTCTTTATTCAAAAATATTCAGAATCAATACTCATATTCCGATGATTTCTTCAGTAACAATAGCAGAACTTTTTGCCGGAAGAAGTATACAAGATAAAAGAGAAGATGCAATTTTAAAAGAATTTTTAAGCAAAGTTGAGATTTTGTATTCAAATTTTGAGGTAATGAAACTTACAGGAGAAATCATGAGAAGCTCTGATTATAAAGCAACATTTCAAGACGCCGAAATAGCTTCGTGCGCACTATACTATGATCTACCCCTTTTGACTAAAAATGTAAAAGACTTTCGTAAAATACTTGGATTGAAACTATTTGATGAAAATGGGTAAGTTGATGTATATGCTAGCGCCACCGCCCCAAACGTTGTCCCCAGGGATTTCCAGAAAATCGGGACTGTCTCGTCGCATACCGTCACATAGGCTGTCAGTAAAGCCCGCTAGGACACCTCCCTAGGTGTCCGACTCGAGCCTTTAATATACTCTATATTTATCGATTTTTTCTTTAGTTTGCAGATCGACCACATATGCCACCATACATCCTGTTCCACAACTACGACGTACAATAACTGCATCATCATCTTTCCATTCCCAATTTGATGTCCAAGTATCACCGCGATATATTTCTGTAATAACTCTTTTATCAATATCTAAAACCGATAGTACAATCTCACCAAGTGAATGATCCTTGGGATAAAAAAAGAATCCCAGCTTTTGATGAGAAGGGGATAGTTGAGCAAAACTTACATCATGACCATTATAAAGTAGTGGTCGTTTTGCTACATCGTTGGTAAAGAACCATCTCCAGTCTTCTTCTGATAAATTCCATGAATCAATTTTGTGAGGGAGACTAGACACATCTATCGGATCGTCAATAATAATCGGATCAACCACAGAAAGATTCTTCATGTTCAAAGTCTTAGCAGTATTGTAGGAGGTTTTTTCTCTTGGATTTTGATGGATTTTATTCCAGCGCGACCACGGTGTAGCTGGTACTTTTAAAAGCATCAAAATCTGTAGGAAAATTATTATTATCCCAAACCCAATTTGTGTTTTCATAATTTATGAAAAATAAGCATAGCCTTATTATCTGATCTTTCTATAGTCAGAGCCAAAGTTTCTTTAGTCGCCCAATATGGAGTAGAAATACTATTGTCATAATAGTGATTTGCACCACTAGTTGGATCTTTTAATTCACCATTGATCACCTTCCCAGCAATATCAAAGCAGTTATACCAAGCAGTTTTATCAACGTCATTGTCCTTCCAAAAAGGATTTTCAATATAAGGTCTATTCCTGTCAGTCTCATTAAAAGCGCTGTACTGCTCGGGTTTAATAATCACTTCATGATATGAATTTGCCCATCTGGAATCCTCAACTCTATTTCTGATACTCCAGCCTACTGCAATTCTTGCTTTATCAGGATAAAGTTCATCTCTCGCTTCACCAAAAATAGCTCTTGCTAAAATCATCTTGTCCGTATCATCATAAAAATCCCCCGTCCATTTAGGATTGTCAACTGTTGGTAGTCCAGCAGGAAGTGGCAGAGTTTTACCAAAATCCAGAACAAGTTTGTTAAGAGTTGGAATTCGATCGGCATCAAATTCAATGTAGTGTAAATCCTGTGGTAAATTTATTGTAAATATTTCAGTTTGGGTTTTTGTTGGTGAGACCCAAGGCAAAAGTGAGCCTGCATATCTCCACAAGAAATGTTTGATAGTTCGAAGTGGGTTTCCTTGTGTTTTGCCGTCAATAGTGATCTTGACATCGTCGCTATCTCTATCATGGCGGGAGTATGTGAGAGTTGGTGTTATAGATTGTATAGCTAGGTTGTCAAGTACGAATGTAATCCATGGTCGCCTGTCACCGTCTTCGGCTTGAAGTTTAGGTTCCAGAGTAAGCTTCTTGGTTGGATCCAAAACATGGATCTGTAGGTTCTCAAAAGTGGCTGTGTCAGTAGGCTTGTCTGTTTTCAATATGATCTTGTGGTCTCTACCTTTGAGGAAAGTGAGAAAGTAAATTGTTTTGGATAGATTATGCAGTCTTCCTCCGCTGAAAGCTGCTGGTGAGTCAATCAGTCTATTAGAACGAAGTTGAGGAAAGGTTTTATCTTTATCTATTTTAACCGTTAAATCTTCATCATCTGTAGAGTTTCTACTAAGTTGTTTTTCACTTTTTGCCCGAGCTGTAATGATGATCAGGTGATAAGAAGAAAAACTGAAGAACCTTATTTCTTCTTTTGTTTTAATTGTTCTACTGTGCCTATCCTCAAAAATCAGCTTCATACTCTTACAATAACATAAAAATCTTGGACTATGTCGTAAATTTTTCAAAATATACCTGCTCTTTGGGAATATTTTTTTCTGTTAGATAACTGCGTAGAGAATCGACAATTGGCTGGCTACCGCAGAGATAGCAATCTAGAAAATTGATAGATGATTTATGATTTTGGATTCAAACCCCGTGGTCACTCTGGCTTGGCCTGCCTGTCGCAGGCAGGCCAAGAGTCTATTATGTACGCGTACTGTTACAAACGAACCCGTGTATTTGTATGAGATTCTGGATGCGCTGAAACTATACTTCAGCTTACCAGAATGACGAAAATGAATTTCGTAATTCAGGTTATAATAGCTGTATGCATTCTTTGTTGAGATTTGGGATATTACTTCTTATATTCTTTTTACCAACACAGCTTGGGATGTTCTTCTTTATCCCTGAGTCATATATTTCGGGAATCCGCATTGACTACCTTGCGCCCACTGTGTATTTCACAGATCTCATCATAGTTTCTGCGATAATAATCTTCCTCATCTCAATCATTCGATCCAACAAACATATTGTTTTAACAAAAAAATGTGTTGAACTTTTCAAGAATAAAGTGACTATTTTCATATTCATTTTGATTGTATTAAATATTTTCTTTTCTCTTGAACTGGTTATTTCTTTGTATAGATATTCAAAACTTCTTGAAATCGTGTTCGTATATTTTGTGGTGCGACATACCAAAATACTATCAAAACATATATTATGGACTCTCGTGCTCTCGACATTTTTGCAGCTCTTGTTGGTGGCGCTACAGATTGTAAGTCGCGGATCAATACAAGGAATTTGGTACCTTCTTGGAGAGCGCACATTTTCCCTTTCCACGCCAGGAATCGCAAAAATATCGCTGCAAGGCATTGAGCTTATGCGCGGGTATGGGACATTTTCACACCCCAACTCTCTCGCAGGATTTTACCTCTTATTATATGGATTTGTTTCGTTTTACCAACCATTTGATACGTATCGCCTCCTTCGAAACATATTTTTGACTATAGCGTTCATGTTGATTTTGTTTTCATTTTCCAAAATTGCGATTCTAGGATTATTTGGCATTCTGATATATAGCAGTTTTAAAAATAAAACCAATTGTGTTATTTGTAGAGCGTCCCAACTCATCGTGCCAGTCGCACTTGGAGTTGTATTTCTCTCAGGAGTTGGAGATCCCCGGTCATTGGATAAAAGACTGTGGCTTACGACGTCATCACTTCAAATTATCAAGGACCATTTACTCAGTGGTGTTGGATTGGGAAATTATGTAATAGCGCAAAGCATATTTTCAATCCCCTATCCATACTTTTTTCTCCAACCGGTACATAATATTTTTTTACTCTCAATAGCCGAGCTTGGCGTTCCTTTATTCATACTCCTTATATATTTGCTGAAAAGTACCATTCTAATGATTTGGAAGTCACCCGCAGGAAAAGTAGTGATAATTACTGTCATATATACGGGATTATTTGATCACTACTGGCTCACTCTTCAACAAAATATGCTGCTGGTGCCAGTGGTGTTTGGGCTACTACAAAAACACAAATCTATGGTAAAATAAATGATCTGATGACTATAGATTAACGTCTAAAGACCAAGCTATGCCCGGTCGTCTAATGGCAGGACACATCCCTCTGGAGGATGGTATCTTGGTTCGAGTCCAAGCTGGGCAGCCATGTTCATTGAAGATTTCAGATAAACGTCCTTAAGCTTGATACATTAAGATCATCTGATTCTTTATCCACCCCTTTATTTTTTCAGAAACTGATCCTACGATTTCCTTATCAATTTTGTTAAGAATAGCCTCTCAATTTCAGAGGTTAGATAGCGGATTTTATCCGTTGTAAGTTTAGCTTGAGCCTTTAGTTCTTCAATTCGTGTATCAATATTTATTTGATCTTTTGTTGACTGTAAGAAATTGCAATTTTCCACATGATACAATAAGTCATGTCGCGAAAAATCTGGTATATCCAACAACTAAATCTTTTCAAAGATTTTGCAAAAGATACGTTGCAAAAAATTGATGAGGCTTTTGCGATGAAAGAGTACGAAAAAACAGAAGTCGTTTTTGAACCAGGCGATAAGGATAAAGTATTTATCGTAAAAACAGGTCAAGTTGAGCTCTATCATATTACAGAATCAGGAAAAAAAGTAATTATTGAGAGACTAAAGCAGGGGAGTTTCTTCGGAGATCTTGGTACACATTCAGACCAAGATGTTTATGTCGAAGCGACAACCAATTCGTATGTCTGCTCTATAAACAAGGATACCTTCTTTTCCATGGTAAGTCAGTATCCCAGTCTTTCTGAAAAATTGATGAGGCAGCTTTTTAGTAGATTACTACGTGCGGAAACACGAATATCATCTGTTATTACCGACAATGCAATGACAAGGCTCTATAAATTTTTTATGAATCATGGGGAGAAAGAGCCCGATAATACAATGAAAATATCCGAATCATTTACACACGAGGAGATTGCACAAATGATTGGTATATCAAGACAAACGGTTACAACACTTATAAATCAGCTGGAAAGTAAAGGTATCCTGAAAAGACAAAATAAAACCCTTTACCTAATTTCTGATGGGGTTTTAAAAGAATCTTCTTTATAATTGTCAGCCAGCTGACAGATTTCCTATCACAATTAATATAGAGTATCTTTATGAAGGGGATACGTGTATGTAATAATCCAAAACCGTTAGAAATTTATCACAAAAGTATGAAGCCATTTAATATTCTTCTCATCATTTTTCTTATCCTCATTGTATCAGGATTTATATACTTCAAAAATACATCGAGTAAGCAATCTGCTGAGAATTCGAAAGCGCAGGAACCACTCATCAATGTTACTGGCTACCTTGAGTATTCACCGGAAAATCAGACTTCATCGCAGTTTAAAGGAAATAGTGTTTTGTTCTTTGCTGCCACCACATGGTGTCAGACATGTTCCGCTCTGGAAAAAGAGATTATCGAACGTAGCGAGGAAATCCCAAACGATATTACTATACTGAAAGTCGATTATGATAATAATAAGCAAATGAATGCCAAGTATGGAGTGACAACACAACATACACTTATCGTGTTAGATCAAAATGGAAAAGAAGTACACCGCTGGATCGGTGGTGGATTTGATACATTATTGCAGCAAGTAAACGAAATCTAATTTATGTTTCTCCTTATCCCAATTGCTTTTATTTCCGGAATTTTAACTGTTTTTTCTCCCTGCGTCCTTCCGATTCTACCTATCATTTTAGCAAGCGGAATAGATGGAAATACAAAACGGGTGAATGGCACCATTTTGGGGTTAATTGTAAGTTTTACTGTTGCATCGCTGCTTCTTGCGACGATTGTTCGCGTGCTTGGTATACCAGCAGATTCAGTCAGAATCGCAGCTGTAGCTCTCTTGCTTCTATTTGGATTGAGTTTAACCTTTCCTGAAATCGGGAATCGTATACAGGCATGGATCGAGAAAAGGTGGACCCACTTCGCTTCTATCGGAGCTACGAGAGGCAAGCATAATGGTTTTGGAGGAGGATTTATAATGGGAGTTAGTTTGGGAATAGTATGGACACCATGTATAGGACCTGTTGTTGCGGCAGTTGCAACACTTGCTGCTGTAAGCTCATTTTCATTTTCAGCAATAGCTATTGCACTTGCATATGCAATCGGAGCAGGGATACCTTTGTATTATATTGCCAAGGGAGGGAGTAGGATATCCAGCAAACTTTCATTTATAAAGAAGGAAAATCAAAAGATACGTCAAATTTTTGGCATCATAGTCCTCGCTTCAGCATTGTTTATTTGGTCTGGAGCTGATCGAGCGTTTCAAGCATGGACGCTCGCAAATCTTCCCGAAAGCTGGACACAACTGCCGACTACCTTTGAAAAAAGGCTAAATATTGATTCTCAATTACAAAATTTGAAGCAGGATAATTCTATGACAAAAGGCAAGAAAGGAGATATGATAGTACGAGATGCATCATTACAAAACAATTTTGATGGAGCAAAAGTAAAGGAAGAAGATTTACTGCAAGGATGCTTCGGAAAAGACTGCATTCCATCAATTGACAACCCTAAATTTGAAACAGCAGATCAGGCTGATATATGGTTGCAGGGTGATGATCGTGTCTTCGCAATAAATTATGATGGAATTTTGAAAGCATACCCTCAACGTATTATGAACTGGCATGAGATTGTAAATGACGAAATTAACGGGACACCTGTAGCGATAACTTTCTGCCCCTTGTGTGGTTCAGCCGTGACCTTTGAGAGGTCAGTAGATGGTGTAATTACAGAATTTGGAGTTTCAGGGAAGCTGCATAACAGTGATCTTATTATGTACGACAGGTATGAAGGAAATCTCTGGCAACAGATCACCGGAGAAGCAATTGTGGGACCGGCTGCAAGACGTGATGAGAAACTGAAGCAGGTGCCCATTATCACAACAATGTGGGGAGAATGGAAAACAAAACACCCGACAACCCAAGTGCTCTCACGTGATACGGGATTTAGTCGTGACTATGATAGGTATCCCTATGGCACATACGAACAAGATGACCAATTATTATTTGGTGTTGAAGGGCTTGATCAAAGTCTGCAAATCAAGACTGTTGTGTATGGAATTGAAATAGATGGAAAACCCAAAGCGTATCCAGAAGAAATATTCAACCGAAGCTCCATCATTGAAGACTCCGTTGAGAACACTCAAATTAAGCTGGAAAAAGGAGATGGAGGAGAAATAGTTGTCACAAATGTAGAGACAGATGAGAAGATAATTCCGATTCGTCTTTTCTGGTTTGCCTGGGCTGCATTTCATCCGGATACTGAACTGTATACACAATAAAAAATGGGAAAACTATTTGAAATAAAAAAAATACTATTTGTGTTCTGGATCATGATGATAGGTATTACTGTATACAATATTGTAACGATCGAAATACCTCTGAATGAATATCCCGAGTATATTGCAAGTAGTATGAAGCAATTTGGGATCTGGGCACCGCTATTTTTCATTTTATTGTTTGCGATACGACCTCTTATTTTTTTCCCGGCAACAATTCTTAGTTTGTCAGCAGGAGTCCTTTTCGGCACAACTCAGGCAATAGTTATACTTATAATTGCTGAAAATCTGAGCTCATTTGTGTCATACACATTGGGCAAATATTTTGGAAGATCTATCATTGATGCGCTTGACAAAAAAAATGTATTTATACACAAATTTGAATCGTATCTGCATGAAAATGGTTTTATAGCTGTTCTTACCATGAGGCTACTCTATGCGCCGTTTGATCTGGTGGGGTATTTCTCCGGTTCAAGCAATATTCCCTACAAAGATTTTGCAACTGCCACTTTTGTAGGAATACTTCCTGGAATTTTTATGTCCGCATTTTTGGGAGGCTCCTTACATAATCCGATGAATATTTTCATTTCGGTAGTATTCTTTATATTAGGAATAGTACTATCTCGATTTATTAAACAAAAAAATAAATATGTCACATAAAATACCTGAATATGATTACATAGTTCTTGGTGCAGGATCCGGTGGGTTACTGGTTGCCGTAGGCTTGGAAAAACTAGGGAAAAACTATCTGGTTATCTCTGAGAACATCGGTGGTGATTGTACTCACTATGGTTGTGTCCCATCCAAGACGCTCCTTCATCTTGCACGTGAATATAGTACTCATTGCTCTCTCAAAGAGAAACAACAATTAAAACACAACACACTTGAGAATGTCCGTACTATGATACATAGTTTTGTAGAAGAAGAAAACACGCTAATCCCAGGAGATAAGTATGTTAAAGGTACGGCACGCTTCATTTCTGGAAATACAGTTGAAGTGATTGGAAATAAATTGAAGCATCAATATCGGTTTCGTAAAAAATGTATTATTGCAACGGGTAGTAGCCCCAAAAGGACCACTATCTCCGGTCTTTCTTCTGACAAAATAATCACCAATGAAGAATTTTTCTATCTGGAAAACCTCCCAAAGTCGGTGACAATTCTGGGAGCTGGACCGATTGGGGCAGAGCTTGCGACGGCATGTGCTCATTTTAGAATACCTACTTATTTAGTATCGAGAAGTTACCTCCCATCAGAGCCTGAACAGGTCTCGAAAAGAAGCCTTGAGGCATTACAAAAACTCGGTGTCCAGTACATAGCAGCAAAGCCTGTTAAAGTAGACAACGATCAATTATTCCTCGATAACGGCTCGACTATCCCCCATACAGACTATTACATCTCTGCAATCGGAAGGAAGCCAAATACAGAGCTTAATCTTGAAGCGGCACAGGTACTCTATGATGAAAAAGGGATTGACGTGTCAGAGAATCTTGAAACAAGTAATCGTGTAATCTATGCAATCGGCGATTGTACCAATAACCCTCAATTTACTCACCTTGCGGCTCATCATGGGAAGTACGTCCTAAAAAAAATCGCTGTTCCTTTCGCAAGACAGAAAAAAAGAGCTATACCACGCGTCACTTTTACCGATCCTCCTGTTGCAAGCGTCGAGTATGTCAAAGAATCGAAAGATACACATGCATTTGAAATTCTTTTCTCAAATTCTGATAGAGGGAGAATACAGTCAGATAAGAAGGGGTATGGATTGGTGTATGTGAATCTAAATACAGGAGCTATCGTAGGAGTATCGATGATAGGAGCATTTGTAGAAGAGCTTATTAGTTTGTTTACCCTTATAATTGATGAAAAAATCCCCCTTCTTCATCTCACTGGTTTTATCACACCTTACCCAACCTATGCAAATATTATTCACCGATTGACAGTTGATTATCTCGGATATCTCACAAGAAATGGGAAGCAAAGGCCGCTTAGCAGTATCCATCAGTTATTTTCGTATTTATTTTTCTCATAATATGTATATCGCATCTCAGCAATCTCTGGTTTTTGTGATATTAGGTATGACAGGAGATTTACGTGCCAGAAAAATAGTCCCTTCGCTCTGGTATTTGTTTAAGCATAAATATTTATCTCAACAAACAGTTATTCTTGGTTTTTCAAGAAAAAAATTAACTTCGCGTGAAATTGAGCTACTGGTTACTAACTCTCTGTCAGAGCAGACACAATCGAATCAGACATCAGAAGAATTAAAAGTTTTTTGTACATTCGCTTATTGGAACGTATCGTATTATATTTACGATTGCGCCTCATGACAAAATAACAATTCGCTTTTGGGCGAAGAAACCCAGCTTAGAAGCCACCATTGAAGAGAGGAATATGACGTTCTTCATTAGCACAATATGGAGTTTTTGGCATTTTTCCAGTCACCAAAGGAAAAAATTATGCATTATGCAGGAAAAGAAAAGCAGCTTTTCCCCATCTTTCCCGATGCAGATAGAACAATCTATAAATTGTATGATGTGACAGAGTCATCCCAGTATAAGTTTGTGCTTGGCTTACTCAATCTTCCCCGCCTCATCCGATCGTTTAAACAAACATTTAATACAGATACAGCAGATGGTGACACTTTTCTTGTTCCGGCAGATTACCTCATTGATGAAGATGGAATTATTATAAAAGCATATCTGGGAAAAGATATTTCGGATCATATTCGTAAGAGTTCACGTTCCTTGACACAGTTGTCATTCCGAGCGAAGGGACGTCTGACGTCCCAAAGTTGAGGAATCTCTTACGAGTTTTTACAAAAGGATCCCTCCACCCAATCGCTGCTGCTCATGGAGTCGGGATGACATTGATTGATATGGTTTTGTCAAGACTTGTGAACTCTTACTGATATTCCTATTTCCCAAGTTGAACAATTTGCAAAAAACCAAGATTGATATAGCCAGCGCAAAACAGAATGTCGTCTACATGACAGAACTTCTCAAAGACATGGTGTACTATGGTTTTTGTTCATCACTATTTACTATTAGCATTTTATATACGCATTATGAAAAGTACTGAAAATATCCAACTACTCAATAGCTTTACGATTGATACTATCCCAGACCTTGATGTTGCTGTTTTGGGTGCACTAGAGCTTTTTCAACAGAAAAAACTGCCAATAATTGATGTCTCGGCATACAAACATCCGTTAATTGTCGGATCAGGGAATGCGGAAGCAACCGGGCGGATTATATTCCATAAAAGCGATGCTGTTTTTGCATCAGAGAGTAATTTTGAAGAAAAACTACAGTCAATATGTAATATTGATTGTGTTGTACTCATATCAGCATCAGGTGAAAAACATGCTCCAATTATTGCCCGGAAGGCCAAGGAGTATAGGAAGCATGTTACCCTAATTACCAACACAGAAAACTCATCAGCAAGTCGTGAGCTTGATCATCAACATGATAATGACGAGTATATTTTCCCAAAAAATCGTGAACCTTATACCTACAATACATCAACCTACATGGGCATGATCTTAGGATTCTCCAGTGAAGATCCTCGGATGATTTATCAGTTTATCCAAAAATCGATCATTCATTTATCGTATCCTGATTTTTCACAATATGATAAGTACTATCTTATTGTCCCGCCGGAATTTGACGGGATAATCCGTATGCTTGAAGTTAAATTTATCGAGCTTTTTGGAAGAAGGATTGCGAGAGACGTAGAGACTGCGGAGTATGTGAAACACGCAACAATAGTAGTTCCTTCAAATGAGATATTTATAAGCTTTGGTGAGGAAAATACAATGTGGGGAAAACCTGAACAGAGATTGCATATTCCGTTACCGAAGAATGTAGGCTACGGAGCAATGATGGCAGTAGGATACTTCGTCATTTCGCAGATTCAAAAAGCTCACCCACCGTACTTTAAGGATAATATTGAACTCTATACCAAGCAGATTTCAGAGATCTTTAACCATGCCATTTCACCGATTGTTGAATAATTACCATTTAATATATCTATTGCTTATGAAAAACCAAACTACAGGGAAAATTACTTTTTATGGGACACCCTATTGTCCGGACTGTGTACGGGCAAAAGCATATCTTGATTCAATAGGTTGCAGTTATGAATATATCAATCTCATTGAGCATGAGGAAGCAGTTGAAAAGGTCATTGAAATAAATAAAGGATATCAATCGATACCGACAATTGTATTTCCTGATACGACTGTACTTGTTGAACCGTCAAATGAAGAACTTGAAGAAAAAATTCAGATGTTAAAGCAAGCACATATTATTATTTGTCATAAACAGACCCAGTAGTGATCCATATATAGATATCATATGAAAATTCCCAGTGTATCTGTTGAGCAAATGAGGCAAGTTGACAAGTCTGCTGTTGAGGATTTTGGTCTGCAGATCCTTATGATGATGGAAAATGCATCAATTCATATTGCGGATCTTACGGAACACATGCTCTCAGGAAACCTTGTAGATAAAAAGGTTGCTATTTTGGCTCATAAAGGAAACAACGGCGGTGACGGATTGGGGGCAGCACGACATCTGATGAATCGTGGCGCACATGTCACTGTCTTGTTGAGTACTTCACCATATGAATTGGGTGGAGAGGCTGCAAAACAGTATCGAGTTCTTCAAAACAGTACGTGTCAAATTATTGAAGTACCAAAAGAAAATATATGCAAAGTGACTCCACTGATGAAAAATTCTGACATAATCATTGATGGATTGTTGGGATACAACATAAACGGAAATCCAAGAAATCCCATAGATACGCTCATTACGGCAGCAAATGCTTCAAAGGTACCCATTCTTTCCATAGATATCCCGAGTGGTCTTGATGGAGAGACCGGAAAAGCTTTTCATCCGACTATACATGCAACAATTACGGTGACTCTTGCCCTTCCTAAGAATGGCTTACTAAAGCCTGAATCTAAGAGATATGTCGGAGATCTTTGGCTTGCTGATTTATCCATACCGGACAATTTGTATCGTCGAATAGGGATAGAAATAAGTACTGTTTTTGCCACAAGTAGATTATTTCAGTTAGAAGCAGACAATACATGATAGATACAATTAAATATAACTGGACAATAATTTTGGTCTGTGTGATAATTTCTGTTGTCGTCGGAATAATCATATTTGAGGAAGTGGCATTCCCATCAGAGCAGGCGTCCACCCAGGGATCTCAAATCCCTCAAGTCCAGGGTGAACAAGAAAATAGAGATGACATTTCGTTTGCAATAGCGCCGGGAGACTACTATCGAGGAAATAGAGATGCAAAGATTGTTTTTATCGAATATTCTGATCTGGAATGCCCTTATTGCAAACGATTCCATTCAACGATGAAGCAGGTTATCGATGGATATGGTGATCACGTGCTGTGGGCATATCGCCACTTTCCCCTTGGCAGTCATCCGAATGCTCAAAAAGCATCAGAGGCAGCAGAATGTGTCGGGAAATATTCTGGTGATAATGCCTTTTGGGAGTTCACCGATCTTTATTTTTCACGTACAACATCAAATGGTTATGGCTTTCCGACGGCTAATTTAGCAGCCCTTGCAACAGAAGTAGGAGCAGATCAAGGCACCATTCAAGGTTGCATCGATTCGGGTGAAATGGTTGAGAGTGTGGCGTCGGATTTTCAAGCAGGGATAGACAGTGGTGTGACTGGTACACCAGGGACTATCCTTATTGAGCCAGATGGACAATCACAAGTCCTCTCAGGCGCCATTCCCTACGAACAGATGAAACAAATTATTGAATCATCATTATAAATAATTCTCTATATGAAAAAACCAACTGTATTTCTTATTGATCTTGATAATACACTCCTTGACAATGATAAGGTTAAAGATGAGATTAAACAATCACTTGCTAAAGTGCTTGGACCACTTGAAGCTGAACACTTCTGGGATCATCACGATGATATTCGAACTAAAACCAATTTAGTTGATTTTCCGGCTGCAATCCGGGAGTACTGCAGTGAAAAAGATGCTAAAACATGTAATGTGCGCCTGGGAGAGATATTTGATTCTATTGATTTTCAAAAGGCATTATACCCGGATGTTTATGACGTCCTCAAGCACTTGAAGACCAAAGGAAACGTTGCGTTATTTACAGAAGGAGATTCCATATATCAAAAAATGAAAATTGAAAAGTCCGGAGTCGGAGCGATGGTGGATCATGTGTTTCATTTTGAACATAAACTTGAGCATTTTGACGAGATAGAAAAGACATACAAAAATTATCAAATTGTCGTAATCGATGATCGTTCTGAAACACTTATGAAGGTAAAAGAAATGCATCCGGATATTCAAGTTATTGAAGTCTGTCAAGGACATTACTCTGATATTGACCACAAACCTCATCTCAAGTTAGATCAAACAATTGAAGCAATAAAAGATCTGAAACATTATCCATTCACCCAATAAATTCTTATATGTTAATCAGCTATACTAAAGATATGTGGACCGCTTTTGACTTACTCAAACGATTTCTAAACGACCTCTATCGCTCTATTATTTTTGCTGCAATAGAATTTGACGAAAATTTGCAGACGACCAAAACAACATCACAACGAATGCTTATTTGGGGTGTGATTGGTATTGTTCTTATGTTTGTTGCATATGGACTACTGCATGTGACATGGTACTTTCTTGACGCGATACAAGTAAGTCCGCTCTAAATTGACTCCTTAATAGATAAATGACTCAAGTAAAAACGCATTAATTATTTGGAGAACGAATCCAATTATAATAAATATGAGCCCAGCTATCCCCACTTTTCGTTCGGTCTTCATCTCCGCAAACACCCTACTGTCAATTCTGTGTTCTTTCCATACGCGATGATGCACCATAATTGCGGTAAAGCCAACCATAACCTCTCCAACTGTGTGTAAGGTAAAGCCAATAAGTCCAAGCATAAATATTAAGACAATTTAGTAATAAATTAAGTAAACCTGCGCTCATGTTGCGACAAGATATATACTGTCTAATGATAGTATATATACATATGCATAAACCACTGGTCTTTTTTGTAGGCATTGATAATACGCTTTTGGATAGTGATCGAATCAAGACAGAAATAAAACAATCTCTGATAAAAGTGCTTGGTCACGGTGAAGCAAATCATTTTTGGAAAGAGCATGAAGAATTTCGGTCAAAAAATAATCTCGTTGATTTTCCAAAAATTATTGAAAAATATTGCAAAGAAAAACATGCGGATACATGTGCCATAAAACTGAAAAATATATTTTTCATCATAGACTTTAAAATGGCAATGTATCCAGCTGCTTCGACGGCTCTCAAACATCTTAAATCACTGGGCAACGTCGCTATTTTTACCGAAGGAGACATAGCGTATCAAAAGCGAAAAGTCGAACAACTTGAGCTCAATAAGTTGGTGGACAAAATATATTTATATCTTCATAAGTCAGATCACATTGATGTAATTTTTACAAAATGGAAAGGTTACACAAAGGTTTTTATTGATGATCGTTCCGCAAAGCTTATCAACATTAAAAAACAATACCCTGAAACGAGAATTGTAGAAGTGTGTCAAGGATATTACTCAAATAAAGATCATGTACCACACAAGAAAATTGATATGGTTATAGAATCAATCGAAGATCTCTTGAAGTTATCAGCGAGTGATTTTTATTGAATATAATAATATTATCAATCAGTCGGACGCTACCAATGAAGATCGCCACCAGAAGCACTATTTCACCCTGAATGATTGGGACTCTTTCTAATGATAATGTACGAACCGCCACATATTCAATGTTTGATTTGGGGATCTGTGATAACAAATCCATACAATATTGTTCTACTACATGAGGATTCCGCTCTCCGGACGTGATTTTGTTCTTTGTGTCTAATAATGCTTTGTATATTTGTGCCGCGACTCTTCTATCTTCATCCGACAGTTGAACGTTTCGCGAAGACATGGCCAAACCCGACCACTCTCTAACTGTTGGAACGCCAATAATTTTGACATTTATATTCAAATCCTCTACCATTTGTGATACCACTATAAATTGTTGATAATCTTTGAGACCCATATATATTCGTGTAGGTCGACAAAGATGTAATAGTTTCAATACGACGGTTGCCATGCCATCGAAGTGTCCGAGACGATACTCTCCTTCCAATATATTTGCCAAATTTCCCATATGGACGGCTGATTGAAATCCTTCAGGATACATCTCGTCAACGTGTGGACAAAATATATAATCAGTATGTTTTTTGATGAGTGCTTTGTCTTGCTCTAATGTGTGTGGATACTTATCCAGATCTTTTTGATTATTGAATTGTTTGGGGTTTACAAAGATAGACACAATGACAATATTATTCTCACTCCTGGCCTTTTGTACTAGCGAAAGATGTCCTTTATGCAACGCTCCCATCGTTGGAATAAATCCGATAGTATTTTTATTT
>Ga0210057_1005855_pt1 | contig 15624 bp, 14 predicted proteins | sample CryGeyCG2114_010_2_FD_183968 | JGI IMG/M metagenome (GOLD analysis project Ga0210057, IMG submission 183968) | Groundwater microbial communities from aquifer - Crystal Geyser CG10_big_fil_rev_8/21/14_0.10 (SPAdes) (version 2) | ecosystem: Environmental > Aquatic > Deep subsurface > Groundwater ...
AAATCGGGGTTGACGGCGGGTTGAATGACGAAAGTATTAAGCTCTGTCAAGACAAAGGTGCTGAAATTTTTTATATTGGGGAGAATTTTTGGCGAGCGGAGGATTTAATATTACGTTATAATCAACTATTACGAGTAATTAGTAATTAGCAATAAGTAATTAGGGATGGAGAAGGAATATTTAAAGTTAGAGCAACTTACGGTTTATCAGTTGGCGAGAAAATTAAGTCAGGTTGGTTGGGAAGTTTATTTAGGAATGGATTGGCAGACCAGAAAAATTATAGGTGATCAGTTCATAGAAGCAGTGGATTCGGTCGGAGCAAATATAGCTGAAGGCTTTGGCCGATTTCATTATTTAGATAAAGTAAAATTTTATTTTAATGCCCGAGGTTCTCTTTTAGAATCTAAACATTGGCTGGATTTATTAGAAGAAAGAGATAAAATCAAAAAAGAACAAATAAATAATTTCACAGAATGTTATCAAAATTTACACCCAGCCCTTAACGGTTTGATTGAATCCGTTAAAAATCAAAAAGAAAAAACCCTAATTACTAATGACTAATAGCTAATTACTGGGATATTATGATAAAAAACGTCACCATTTTTGGTTCTGCCCAGGTGAAATCAGGCAGCAGCGAATATGATTCCGCTTTTCAGGTTTGTAAACTTTTAGCCCAAAATAATTATTTAATAATAAACGGCGGCGGGCCGGGAGTAATGAGGGCTTCTTCTGAGGGGGCCAAGGCCGGAGGAGGGAAAAGTATCGGTATCTCCTTTAATCCCAAAGATATGACTAATTTTGAAGGTCGTGATCCAAATAATCCGGTTGACCAGGAGATCATTTTAGGCAATTATGTTTTGCGGACCTTGAAACTTCTAGAAATGGGAGACGTCTATGTTATTTTTAACGGTGGAACAGGAACAGTTTCCGAATTTGGTATGGCTTGGGGCTTGGCCAAACTGTATTTTGGCCACCATAAGCCGCTGCTTTTATTCGGCTCTTTTTGGCATGAAATTTTGGAGAGTTTTGGGAAAAATATGCTCATTAGACCCGAGGAACTTGAGGTGTACCGTATTGTTAATACCCCCCAGCAGGTTTTAGCAGAAGTACAGAAGCTCTAAATTGTGGTATTATATTATTAATGGTTCCTTTAACGATCTCCGAACTTGAATCTACTGCCCGAGAAATACGAAAACAAGTAATTGAAATGATTTATCGTGCTGGCAGTGGACACCCTGGTGGCAGTTTGTCTTCGGTGGAAATTTTAACCGCTTTATTTTTTGGCAATGTTTTAAAGTTTGATCCTCATGATCCCAAGGGCGAAAAAAGAGACCGGTTTATCTTATCGGCCGGTCATGTCTGCCCCAGCCTTTATGCGATTTTTGCCAAGTTGGGGGTTTTTAATGAAAGTTTATTGGAGTCATTAAGAGAGTTTGGCAGCAGTTTACAAGGGCACCCGTCATCTTTACTTGCTGATTTTATTGAAAGCTCTTCCGGTTCATTGGGTCAAGGATTATCGTTGGGAGCAGGCAAAGCTTTGGCAATGAAACTTAAAGGTGAAAAAGAAAAAGTGGTTGTTCTTTCTTCAGACGGCGAGCAGGATGAGGGCAGTCATTGGGAGGCGGTAATGTTTGCTTCTTTTCACCGACTGGATAATCTTAATTTGATCATCGACCAGAACGGAATGCAGATTGGCGGAAAAACAAGCGAAGTTTTAAATACCGAACCATTGGCAGATAAATACCGCAGTTTTGGTTGGGGAGTTTACCAAACCCACGGTCATGATTTTAGGGAGCTTTTAGGAAATTTTTGCAATTTTAATGAAAAAAGAGGCAAGCCCAAAGTAGTTATCTGCCGGACGGTTAGGGGCAAAGGCGTTTCTTTTATGGAAAATAGTGAAAGATATCATGCCTGTACTTTGAGTGAAGAAGAATATAACAAAGCAATGGAGGAGTTAGAATAAGCAAATAAGCAAATTTCAAATAAGCCCGCCCGCCTTGACTTCGTCAAAGCGAAGTCGGGCAGGCAAATCAATAAGCAAATATCAAATGCCACAAATAATTTGAGATTTGTAATATTTGTAATTTGAAATTGATTTGTTTATTGGGTTATTTGTAGTATTTGTTTATTTATATGGTGCAGTCAATGCGGGATGCTTTTGGAGAAGCAATTTTAGAACTGGGTAAAACCAACCCCAGGACGTTAGTCTTAACCGCCGACTTAGGTTCGTCAGTTAGGTTAAATGCCTTTAGTCAGGCTTTACCGGATTGCTATTTTAATGTTGGAGTTGCCGAAGCCAATCTGATCGGGATTGCTGCTGGGTTGGCTTTGGAAGGATTTATTCCTTTTTGCGCTTCTTTTTCGGTATTTTTACCGGGCAGATGTTTCGACCAGATAAGAGTTGCGGTCTGCCAAAATAAAGCCAACGTAAAAATGGTTGGCTCCCACTATGGCTTAACCAACTGCGGGGACGGAGCAACCGCCCAAAGCGTGGAAGATATAGCGCTAATGCGGGTTTTGCCGGAAATGACAGTACTGTGTCCGGCAGACGCAATAGAAACAAAAAAAGCGGTTTTCGCCATGGCGGAAAGAGTCGGCCCTATTTATTTAAGAATTGCCCGGGCGGAAACAGAAGCAGTTACCCAAAAAGACGATCCCTTTGAAATCGGCAAAGCAAGAATCCTTCGGTCCGGTAAAAAAGTCAGCTTAATTGCCTGCGGAACAATGGTGTCGGTGGCGATGAAGGCGGCGGAGGAACTTGATGCGGAAGTGATAAATTTATCAACCATAAAACCGCTGGACAAAGAAACGATTTTAAAATCAGCCAGAAAGACAAAGAAGGTGCTAACCATTGAGGAACACAGTGTTTACGGCGGTATGGGTTCGGCGGTGGCGGAATTTTTATCAGCAGAATATCCGGTTCCGCTTAAAATTTTGGGAATAAATGATATTTTTGGTCAGTCAGCCAGGGAATACCAACAACTGCTGGACAAATATGGTTTAACGGCTGAAAATATTATTGGGAATTATAAATGCTTTTAATAAGCAAATAACCAAATAAGCAAATCTCAAATCAATAAGCAAATGATAAATATTACAAATATATACAAATCATTTTTATTTGACATTTGATATTTATATTATTTGAAATTGATTTGCTTATTTAATATTTGTAGTATTTGTTTATTTTTGTATGAAAGTTGTTGTCACCCGAAAAATTCCCCGGGTGGGAATTGATGTTTTAGAAGATGCCGGTTTTGAGGTTGTCGGTAATCCTTCAGACAGGTTGTTGACACCAACTGAACTAAAAGAATTTGTTAAGGGGGCTGACGGCATTTTATGTTTAATTGTGGATAAAATTTCCCAAGAAGTAATTGACGCGGCTGGGAGCAGTTTAAAAATTATTTCCAACTACGGGGTGGGCTATGACAATATTGATGTTGACTATGCCAAGAGCAAGAAAATTTTAGTGGCCAACACGCCTTCGGCTTTATCTTCAAGAGCGGTGGCGGAATTTACCATTGGACTGATTTTTTCAGTTTTAAAAAGAATTGTTGAAGGTGACGAGTTTGCCCGGGGTGGCAATATGGGCGGTTGGAAGCCGGAAATCTTTTTAGGATTGAATTTGGAGGGAAAAACCCTGGGAATTGTGGGTTTGGGACGAATTGGCTGTTTGGTGGCAAAAATGGCCAGAGCTTTTGGGTTGAGGGTTGTTTATAACAAACGAAACCGGGATTGCGAACTGGAAAAAAAATTTAAACTGGAGTATATGAGTTTGGAGAATTTACTAAGGGAGTCGGATATTATTTCTCTGCATGTTCCTTTAACCCCAGAGACAAAGCATTTAATTAACAACCGGACCTTAGAGTTGATGAAAGACAGCGCTTTTTTAATTAATACTTCAAGGGGGGCGGTGGTTGATGAAGCTTCTTTGGTAGAATATCTTAAAAAAGGAAAATTAGCCGGCGCCGCTCTTGATGTTTATGAATACGAACCGGAAATAAACCCCGAGCTTTGTGGTCTGCCCAATGTTGTTTTAACTCCGCATATTGCTTCATCAGTTCAAGAAGTTAGAGACGAAATGGCCATTATGGCAGGAAAAAATATTGTGGAAGCATTAAAGGGGAGAGAACCAGCTAATTTAATAAACAAATGAGAACGGTGAAAAGCAAATTTCAAATAACCAAATCAACAAGCAAATACCACCAATTTCAAATAAGCAAAGCTTGATGCAAAACAATAAACAAATTGATATTCACGAAAGGATTTATAATTTTGTTTTAAGAGTTTTAAAATTACTTGCTACTTTACCAAAAAATCCGATCAATTTAATTATTATCGATCAATGTGGAAGATCTGTTACTTCGGTGGGTGCTAATGACCAAGAAGCGGATGCTTGTGAAAGCAGAAAAGATTTTACTGCCAAATATGGCATTGTTAAAAAAGAGGCTAAAGAGACAAATTACGGGATAAGATTAACCGGCGACATTAATCCTGATTTAAAAAGCAGAATAACCGGTCTTCAGCAGGAGGGGAAAGAAATTCTTTTAATTGTCAGCTCGATTATTAAAAAATCGAAAGAAATTAAAGTAGATAAAAAAGATTTGTAATATTTGAAATTTAACGACTTGAATATTGATTTGAGATTTGTTTATTTGTAGTATTTGCTTATTAAATGAAAGTTAATTTGGAGCAAATAACACGGCAAGGTAAGGCTTTATTTTTGGCCTATGACCAGGGATTTGAGCATGGTACAGCGGATTTTAATGATGAGAACGTTGATCCGAAAAAAGTATTGGAGATAGCCGACAGCGGATTTTTTACGGGAGTTATTTTACAAAAAGGGATAGCGGAAAAATATTATTTTGGCCAAAATTATAAAGTGCCGTTGATTGTTAAATTAAACGGTAAAACTAATTTGGTTAAAGATATTGATCCTTATTCTCCTCAAGTTTGCTCGGTTGCCGAAGCAATAAGTTACGGTGCCAAGGCAGTTGGTTATACAATTTATGTCGGATCGGAATTTGAATCAAAAATGACAGAAGAGTTTGGTAAAATTGAGCAGGAAGCAGAAGAAGCCGGCTTGTCGGTGATTGCCTGGATGTATCCCAGAGGAAAAAATGTTGCTGATGAAAACGATCCGAAAGTAATTGCTTATGCGGCCAGAGTCGGGTTGGAACTTGGGGCAGACATTATTAAAGTCCGCTACACCGGCGATCCAAAAAGCTTTAACTGGGTAGTAAAAAGTGCTGGCGAAACCAAAGTGGTGGCCATGGGCGGATCGAAAGAAGACGAGCAAGGCTTTTTGACAAAAACTAAAATTATAATGGAGCAAGGAGCGATTGGACTGGCAGTTGGCAGAAACGTTTGGCAAAGCGAGAAACCACTGGCAATCGTCAAAAAAATCTCGGATATTATTTGGAGTTAAAAAAATGTTTGATGTAATTTCATTTGGAACTGCTACTTATGATGTTTTTTTGCGCTCTGTCGGCATGCAGATTAATGATGGCGATATCTGCGTCCGTTATGGGGCAAAACTGGAAGTTAATGACATTTATTTTGACTACGGCGGGGGCGGGACCAATTCGGCGGTTACTTTTGCCAGACAAGGGTTAAATGTTGCTGCGGTAGTCCAGATGGGTGATGACTATTTTGGGAAGAAGATTTGCGCGGATTTAAAAAGCGAGCGGATTTACACGGATTTAATAGATGTGCAAAGGGGTGGTTATACCGATTATTCTACGATCCTATGGGCGCCGGACGGGGGACGGACAGTTTTGATTTATCGGGGGAAAACCAGGCTGGAAGTTGACAATGTTGCTTGGGATAAATTGGACACAAAATGGGTTTATGTTGCCTCACTTGAGGGAAATCTTGAAATTGTAGAAAAACTGTCAGGCAAAATTATGTGGAATCCGGGTGGCAGAGAACTTAAACAAAAAGAAAAAGTACTGGCATTGCTGCCAAAAATTGCGGCTTTAAATTTAAACAAGGAAGAAATGGAGGAACTGGTGGGTGGGAATGAGAAGGCGGAAATAAGCGGGCTTCTGGAAAAAGCACAAACACTGCCGTGTGAATATATTATTGTTACCGACGATAAAAGAGGCGCCTATTTATGGGACAAAAAAAATTCAGTCTGGTGGAAAAGTGGGGTTTTTGAAGATTCACCGCGATTTGAGACACTCGGAGCAGGGGACGCTTTTGGATCAGGGCTGGCAACCGGATTTATTAAAAACTTACCGCTGCCAGATTGTCTTTATCTGGCTTCAGCCAACGCCTCCTCGGTGGTGTCAATGGTGGGGGCAAAGAAAGGAATATTAAGAGAAAAAGATTTAAATCTTTGGGCCAAGAACAAATTAACAATAGAAAAACTGGACATTTAACATGCAGGAGAAAAGTTCTTTTGAACCGCAAACCAAAAGCTTGTTTAATAAATTTTCTTCTGCAAAAAGCCCTAAAGAAAGAAAGAAGGTAAGAGAGGTACTTTTTTGGGTTTTTGGTCTGACCTTACTGCTGGTTGGTTCCTCTTTTTTCTACCAATTTATTCCTCCTCTTTTGGCAAAATTAAGACAACCAGAGATTTTAATTTCCAAAAAATTCAGCCAAATTTCGCCAATCGCCACGCCAACCCCAAGACTAAATTCTGTTAAACGGGAGGTTTTGGCAATGACCTCTCCTCTTAAAGGAGAATACGGTGTTTATTTTCAGGCTTTAAAAACAAAAGAAGCCTTTGATATTAACGGTGAAAAAATTTTTACCGCTGCTTCTTTAATTAAACTGCCGGTTTTATTAACCCTTTACCGTGAGTCGGAAGCGGGCAGAATTAAGCTGGATGATGTTTATCGGTTGCAAGAGGCTGATAAGGTCGGCGGCGCCGGCTCTTTACAATCCAAACCAGCCGGTTATGAAACAACTTTCCGCCAAATGGCAAAATTAATGGGCGAGCAGTCAGACAATACTGCTTTTAATATCGTGTCGAAGACCTTAAGTGATGAAAAAATCCAAGATTTAATTAATGCTTTAGGCATGAAAAATACCTCATTTGCCGACAATACAACCACCCCAAACGATTTAGGGTTGCTTTTTCAGAAACTGTACGGCGAGAAAATTGTCTATGATCAAAATAAAGACGAAATTTTGGCCTTTTTAACTAACACGATTTGGGAAGACAGAATCCCGGCAGGGATTCCCAGGGGGATAAAAGTCAGCCACAAAATCGGCACAGAAATTGGGGTGATTTCAGACGCGGGAATTGTCTTTGCCGAAAAACCGTTTATTTTGGTAATTATGAGCCAAGAGGCAAATGAAATAGAAGCCAAAAAAGCCCTGCCGGAAATAACCAAAAAGATTTGGGAGATGATTCAAGGGCTTGACACCAGAGACTTAGAGTGATATTATGAAATCAATTATGAATAATAATATGAATTCTGGAACAAATACCCAAAGAGTTACCGTGAGCCTGCCGGGTTATATATATGATAGGTTGGTTAAACAAGTTCCTGAAAGGCAGGTTAGTCGTTTTGTGGCTGGTCTTTTGGAAGAAAAGCTTTTATCTTCTTTTATAAAGTCTGCCGATCCTATTAATGAGTTCTTGAAATTGCGCAAGAAAGTTCCTAAATTTTCCGATAAAGAAATTAAAGAAGCGATCAATAAAGGTAGGGTATGAAGAATATAATTATAGACGCTTCTTTTGTTCTTGGTGCTCTTTTGTCTTCAGAAGGTAAGGCGGCCGATGTTTTTAGAAAAATATTTAATGAACAGGAAAGTAAAAAGACAAAAATTTACAGTACTTCATTTTTACCCTTAGAAACTGCTAACGGATTGAGATTTTCATTAAAAGATCAAAATTTGACGGAAGAGATATTTTCTAAGTTCGCTTTACTGAAGATTGAATATTTCACTTTAAATAATCAGCAAGTTCAAAACGTGCTATCAATGTCATATAATTTTAGTACAACTGTTTACGATACGACCTATCATTTTTTAGCAAAATTATTAAGGGGTGAGTTTTATACTTGCGACGGAGAGTATTTTCAAAAGGCAGAGAAAGAAGGGAATATTGTACTGGTTAAATAATTTGTTTTTTTATGGAAATAAATAAAAATCTTCTGGTCGCCCTGAAAAATTATCACCGGAGATAATCAAAAAATTTATGAGTTAACTTCTTCTTTGTAATATGAAAAAATATTTTCATAATAAATTAATTCGCGATAAAATTCCCCAGATTATTGAAAAGAGCAACGAATCTTACGAAGTGAGGGTAATGGGGGAAAAAGAATTTGAAAAGGAGCTTAAGAAGAAGTTAATTGAAGAGGCAAGGGAGTTGACCACAACAGAAAATGATGATTTGGTTAATGAAATGGCTGATGTTTTGGAACTGCTTAAATCAATTGCCAATTATTATAAAATCGATTTTAAACTAGTAGAGGAAAAACAAGTTAAAAAAAAGGAAGAACGGGGCGGTTTTGAAAAAAAATTATTTCTTGTTTGGTCTTCGCGTCCGGCAGGGAAATAAAGTTAAAGTATTTGAGGGTTAGGAGGCGGAGAAGATTTTTTTTCCAGAATTTCTTTTATTTTTTCCATAGAACAAGAAATTTTTGGTTCTGTGCCGTTTAAAAAATACTCTCTTTTTGGGTTAGGACAACCTTCACAGGAAAGGGTTCCGGTTAAGGAGCAGATGTCTACTTCTTTAATCTCGTCTGGCTTGGGAAAATTTTCAATTGGAGAATTTTGCAAAAGGCTGTCCATAATTTTCCGCCAGATAGGGGAGGCGCCGGTGATACCGGAGGCAACATAACTCATTGATGTGTTATCATTATTGCCAACCCAGACCGCTGCTAGTTTTGTTGGAGTGTAGCCGATTGTCCAATTATCCCGCATATTTTGAGTTGTGCCGGTTTTTACCGCCACTGCTCTTCCTTGAATATTAAGCATGGAGTTTGGGCCAAAAGCCGGGGTTCTGGCAAAATTATCAGCCAAAATATTGGTAAGCAGAAAAGCGACTCCAGGGTTAAGGGCTGGTGTTTGTTCGCCGGATGAATTTTTAATTAAAATTTTTCCAAGGCTGTCTTTAACTTCCAAGATTGGGTTCAGATTAACACGAACCCCGTTGTTAGCCAAAACGCCGTAAACAACCGCCATATCAGTCATCTTTACTTCGCCCCCGCCGAGGGTTAATGAAAGCCCGTAGCGGGAAGGATCATTCCATGTAGTTATGCCCATCTCTTTTCCTCTTTGAATCATTTTATTAACGCCGAAAGCAGCCAAAACTTTTACCGCCGGGACGTTGTATGAAGAACCGAGGGCGATTCTTAAGGGCACTTGGCCGTGGTAGCGGGAATCATAATTTTTAGGGGAGTAGGGCGGCTGGCCGGGAACCTGATAGGTAATGGGGGAATCCTCAATTAAGGTTGCCGGTGTAAACCCGTTTTCTAAAGCAATTGAATAGTTGACTGGTTTAATGGATGAACCGGGCTGTCTTAAGGCAGTCGTAACATTAAAATTTCCCTGAATGTCAGGGGCAAAATAATCTTTGCTGCCGACCATGGCCAGAATTTCACCGGTTTTTGGATTGGTAATTAGGGCAGCGCCGTTGGTGATGTGCAGATCTCCCAGTTTTTTTATTTCCTGCCTTACAATTTCTTGGGCTTCCTCCTGAATTTTTAAATCAATGCTGGTCATAACTTCCAGCCCGCCGGTTTCAACTGTCTTTTCCCCGTATTCCGCAACCAGCAGTTCTTTGACATACATCACAAAATGCGGTGCTTTAATGTCAATTGATTGGGGAGCGAAATTAAGCGGTTCATTTAAGGCTTTTTCCTCTTGATCTTTGGTAATACTGCCGTCTTCCAGCATTCTTTTTAAGACTAAAATCTGTCTTTCTTTGGCGTTTTGGGGATAACTGCCAAAAGGAGAATAACGGGTTGGAGAAGCGGTTAAACCGGCCAGTAAAGCGGCCTGGGTCAAATTTAAATTTTTGGCGGGAATATTGAAATATTTTTGGCTGGCTTCTTCTATTCCGTAAGCAGCTCCGCCGTAGCCGATCTGGTTTAAATACATTTCCAGAATTTGATCTTTGGAATATTTTTTTTCTACCAAGACAGCCAAAACTGCTTCTTTGATTTTTCTTCGCAGGGTTTTTTCTGAAGTTAAAAGAGTGTTTTTGACCAGCTGCTGGGTAATGGTTGAGCCGCCGGTTGTTTTGCCCTCAAAAATATACAAAAAAGCCGCTCTTAAAATGCCGCGCCAGGATAAGCCGTTATGATGATAAAAATCTTTATCTTCAATTGAAATTGTTGCTTTTTTTACCTGTTCCGGCAAATCGGAAAGTAAAACCGGCGTTCGGTTTTGGTCGCTGTATATTTTATATAAAAGATTGTTGTTGCGGTCGTAAATTTTAGTGGTTAAACTTTGCTCCTGCCGGCTTAATTTTTGCGGGGAGGGAAGGTCTTTAAAGATAGCATTAAGGATAAAAAAGAAAACATTAAGAGACAGTAAAACACCCAGAAGAAAACTTATTAATTTATAAGAAACATGCAGTCTTACCTTAGGCAGCTTGATTTTATATTTAGGAAAAATTACTTTGGAAGAGACGTGTTTTTTTAAATGAAAATCTTTTACTTTTTTAGAAATAGCTTTGGTAATTTTTTTTGTCTTTAAAACAAGAGCAGTAGTGGTATAAAGAACGATCAGCAAGCCGTAATAAAACGGTTTTCCCAGAAGAATTAAAAAATTGGAGAAAAAACCCGCCTGCCGACGGCTGGTTTTACCTGTCCTTTTTCTCATGGCCTATATTTTACCACGATCAGGGGGAAATGTTCAGAAATCTTTTTTTAAACTGTTTTTATCTTTTCAGCTCATTGGCATTAAAAATTGCCGGATTTGTCGGGAAGGGGCAGTCAAGGCATAAAATAGTGTTGGTTGGATCAATCAGAACATCGTGTTCTTGGGTTTCAATATTTTCCGGAGGAATATTTTGGCCTGGTTCAATTGGTTGCTGGTTTTCTTTATTGATTAAAATCTGTTTTCTTAAATTTTGGGTTTCTATCGGAAGATTGTCTGATAAAAAATATTCATATCTGGTGGCGCACCCGGAATCTCCGGGCAGAAATCCACTGTCAGAACAAACTGAAGTTCCAACTACCCCTTCTGGTTTAATCGGCCACTCTTGAAAATTTTTATTGTTTTTAGTGTCTTGGTTTTCAAGAACAGACCGGATAACTTTGTTCCAAATAGGGGAGGCGCCGGTGACGCCGGAGGCAACATAACTCATGGGGGTATTATTATTGTTGCCCACCCAAACAGCGACTAAATATGAAGGAGTATAGCCAATGGTCCAGTTGTCGCGCCGATCATTCGTTGTCCCGGTTTTAACTGAAACTTCAGGGTGGTTTTTTACCACCAAGTAAGACGAATAGCCGAACATTGGCTGACGAGCATTGTTGTCCAGTAAAATATGCGAAATCAAATAACTGGTTTCTGCTGAAATTACCCTGGTTCCCTCCTCAAATTTATGTTCTTCTAAAACCCGTCCGGTATAATCCTCAACTTTTTGAATAGCATAAAGCGTTTGTTTTTCTCCGGCATTAGCAAAAACGCCAAAAGCAACTGCCATGTCAACCATTTTAATTTCTCCGCCACCCAAAGTTAATGAAAGACCATATTTTTTTGGATCTTTAAAAGTAGAAATGCCCATGGCTGAGGCACTGGCGACAAAATCGTCAAGTCCGTTTAAGGCCAGTGTTTTAACCGCGGGAACGTTATAGGAATTTCCCAAAGCAAAGCGGACTTGAGCTGCGCCATGAAACCGGGAATCATAGTTGCCCGGACAATACCTTTTTTGGCCGGGAACATTAAAACAGGTGGGGATATCTATAATTAAGCTGGCGGGGGTAAGAAGCTTTTTTTCAAAAGCCATGGCATAATTTAAGGGTTTTATTGATGATCCTGGTTGGCGCAGAGAAGTGGTGACATTAACGTTGCCGTCAATATCGTCGGCAAAATAATCTTTGCTCCCAACCATGGCCAGAATTTCACCGGTTTTAGGGGCAGTAACCAAGACCGCGCCGTTGGTGACTTTTTCTTTGGTCAGTTTGGCTACCTCAGAGGCAACGGCGGTTTGGGTAAAGTTTTGAATGTCTAAATCAAGGGTGGTGTAAACCCGCAAGCCGCCTTGGTCAACTTTTTTCTGGCCGTATTTTTCCACCAATTGATCTTTAACATACATCACAAAATGGGGCGCCTGTATTCCTTGCCCGTGGATGGTGTATTGCAGCTCTGTTTCTTTGGCTTTTTCCCCTTCATTGGCGGAAATGAATTTATCTTTAACCATTTCATCTAAAACATACTCCTGTCGTAATTTGGCAATTTCTGGCTGAGCGCCGAAAGGCGAGTAGCGGGTGGGTGAGGCTGGCAGACCAGCCAAAAGCGCGGCTTCTGGCAAGCTTAAGTCTTTGGCAGACTTATTAAAATACAGCTGGCTGGCGGTCCCAATGCCGTAAGCAGTTCCGCCATAGGGGATTTGATTTAAATACATTTCTAAAATTTTGTCTTTAGAATAAAGAAGCTCGATGGCAATGGTTAGGATTGCTTCCCGGATTTTTCTTCTGATGGTCCTGTCTTGGGTTAACAGGGCGTTTTTGGCCAGCTGTTGAGTGATGGTTGAGCCCCCCTGAAGTTTGCCGTGGAAAGCCGTATTGTACACTGCCCTGATAATGCCCCTAACCGCGAACCCCCCATGTTTGTAAAAATCTTTATCTTCGCTGGCCAAAGTGGCGTTTTTGACAAAAACCGGCAGTTCGGCAAGCAAAACCGGGGTGCGGTTTTTTTCAACATAAATGTCATAAAGCGGTTTGCCGTTGCGGTCAAATATTTTAGTGGCAATAGGAAAAGCGTCGGGGGAGGCAAGTTTATTGGGGGAGGGCAAGTCCTTGAGGATTAAAAAATAGAAAACTCCAAACAAGAAAACAAACACAGACAAAACCAATTTTTTCTTATTTTTTTTATGAGACCGTTTTTTAATTAGAGCTCTTTTGCGCCGAGGCATGAATGAATTATACTATATAATAAAAGAATGATGACACAAAAAAATTCATTAAAAGATAATGCCGTCTCTGCCCTTTTGATGTTTGTTATTGGCTTTGCCGGATTTTCTGTTTTGGGGGCGGTGATTTTGGTAATTTTGATTACTTTGGGAATTGTGCCCAAAATTTAACAAGTAAAAGTCTTCACTGTTTTTTTTTATATAAAATCGTGGTAAAATACGCTCATGGCGGATGGTGTTTCAGATAAATATGACTACCGGAATATTGAACCAAAGTGGGAAAAAAAGTGGGAGGAAAAGGGGATTTATAAAGCAGTGGATTTTGATAAGAAGCCGAAAAAATATACTCTTTTTGAATTTCCTTATCCCTCCGGAGAAAGACTGCATATCGGTCATGCCTTTACTTTTGTCGGCACGGATGTTTTGGCCAGATTTAATCGGATGCAGGGCTTTAATGTTTTGTGTCCCATGGGCTGGGACGCTTTTGGGTTGCCGGCGGAAAATTATGCAATTAAGACCGGTATTAATCCCATGATTACCACGGCCGACAATATTGCCAATTCTAAAATTCAGGCAAAAAGATGGGGGCTTTCAATTGACTGGGATCGGGAAATTGCCACGACAGACCCCAATTATTACAAATGGACACAGTGGATTTTTTTGCAATGGTACAAAAAGGGTTTGGTTTTTAAGGAGGAAATGCCGATAAATTGGTGCCCGGCCTGTAAAATCGGTTTGGCTAATGAAGAGGTTGTTGCCGGCAAATGCGAACGCTGCGGGGCAGAAGCAACCCACCGGACAACCAAACAGTGGGTGGTAAAAATTACCGCTTATGCCGACAGATTGATTGAGGGATTAAAAAATACTGACTTTATTGAAAAAGTTAAGGCCGCCCAGATTAACTGGATCGGACGATCTGAGGGAGCAGAGATTGAATTTAGAATTAAGAATTTAGAATTAAGAATTAAAGTGTTTACGACTAGACCCGATACGCTTTATGGAGCGACATTTATGGTAATTTCCCCGGAACATAAATTAGTTGAGGAGGTTTTAAACGAAGAAATTAAGGAATATATAGAAAAGGCGAAAAAGAAAAGTGATTTAGAAAGAACAGAGTTAAATAAAGAAAAAACCGGGGTCTTTTCCGGACTTTATGCCATTAATCCAGTTACGGAAAAAGAAATTCCGATTTGGATCTCGGATTTTGTGCTTTCTTCTTATGGAACCGGGGCAATTATGGCGGTACCGGCCCACGATGAAAGAGATTTTGCTTTTGCCAAAAAATTTAATTTACCAATTGTTCCGGTAATTAAGCCAAACGAGAATTGGGATTTTCAAAACAAAGCTTATGTTGAGGCGGATAAGGGGATTGCCATTAATAGTCCAGAATGGAACGGCTCGAAACCTTCTGAGGCAATCAGCAAAGCCATTGCCTGGATTGAAAAAAAGGCTATTGGCAAAAAAAGCGTTTCCTATCATCTGCGCGACTGGATTTTTTCTCGTCAGCATTATTGGGGGGAACCCATACCCGTTGTTTTTTGCGCAAACTGCGCAAAAAAAACGGGAATATCAAATATCAAATATCAAATATCAAATATTGACGGAGTCGATTATGCCGTTGTGCCGGTACCAGAAGAGCAGTTGCCGGTCAAACTGCCGGAAGTAGAAAAATATCAACCGACAGATAATGGTGAGTCACCACTTGCTTCTGTAAAAGACTGGGTAAATGTAAAATGTCCTAAATGTGGCGAACCGGCCAGAAGAGAAACCGATACCATGCCCAATTGGGCGGGGAGCGATTGGTATTTTTTAAGATATATTGATCCGGGTAATAACAAAACGCTTCTTGATTTTAAAAAAGCCCAATACTGGCTGCCGGTTGATGTTTATATCGGCGGGGATGAGCACAATACCCTGCATTTGCTTTATTCAAGATTCACTTACCAGTTTTTATGGGATCAAGGTATTCTGCCGAAAGCAATTCCCGAACCGTATTTTAAGCGGATTTCTCATGGGGTTATTTTGGGATCAGACGGTCAAAGAATGAGCAAATCAAGAGGTAATGTCATTAATCCCGATGACATTGTAGAAGCGTTTGGAGCAGACAGCTTAAGACTTTATTTAATGTTTATGGGGCCGTTTGACTATACTATGGCGTGGAGTCAGGAAGGCTTGGAAGGGTGTCATCGGTTTTTAAAAAGGGTTTGGAATCTGTTTCAAAAAGCTGATGAGAATAGCCAAAAAAGCGAAGAGAACAAAATAATTTTAAAAAAATTAAACCAGACGATAAAAAAAGTCGGGGAAGATTTGGCGGGGATGAAATACAACACGGCAATTGCGGCCATGATGGAACTTTTAAATGAATTTTCAAATTTTAAATTTTTAATTTTCCATGAAGAACACAAAAAGGTTTTGGAGAAATTTCTTTTAATTTTGGCGCCGTTTGCCCCTCATATTACCGAGGAGCTTTGGGAAAAAATCGGCAATAAGTTCTCTGTGCACCAGCAAAACTGGCCGGAATATGATGTGAATTTGATTAAAGAAGAAAGGGCGACAATCGCAATACAAGTTAACGGCAAGTT
>Ga0210057_1005856_pt1 | contig 15624 bp, 16 predicted proteins | sample CryGeyCG2114_010_2_FD_183968 | JGI IMG/M metagenome (GOLD analysis project Ga0210057, IMG submission 183968) | Groundwater microbial communities from aquifer - Crystal Geyser CG10_big_fil_rev_8/21/14_0.10 (SPAdes) (version 2) | ecosystem: Environmental > Aquatic > Deep subsurface > Groundwater ...
GAGTAATAAGAGTGGACATTGGCGGATTATTTACTACAAGACCTAGATCGTTCGCAAAAGGTGCAGAAGCATATTCACGTATTCTAGAAATGTGTAGAGAACTTTGCAAAAATAGGTTTTTTTAATTTAGCTCAAAGATTAATACTTTGAGCTCGTCGATGAATATTTTCAAATGCAAAGTTCTCTAAGAGAATTTTGTATTTTTCAAAATTATCTGTACTTAAAAAAAGTAAATTATATATATAATATTCTCCAAAAATCCTATTTGAGGTGATATTATGGCTAAAAAATCAGCTATGTCGCATAGTCCTCTTCACATGAAAAGCTTTGCTCTTGCAGCAGGCATTACATGGGCATTGGGATTATTCTTTCTGGCAATTGGAGTTGTTATGTTTAACTTTGGCGCTCAATGGATGACCTTAATTCAGAGCGTATATCTAGGATATGATACAACACCAATTGGAATTCTAGCAGGAATGATCTGGGGATTTATTGACATTGCAATAGGCTGTGTAGTATTTGTGTATTTATACAACTATCTGCTGGAAAGAGAATAAATTATTTTTTATTCATTTTTATTCAACTTCATACCTAAGTATAGCAGCAACACAACCCATTTCTTTAAGCTGTACACCTTCTCTTGTATCTAAAGAAATAATTGCTACTGTTGATCCTAATTTCTCTGCTTCTGCTTCAAAATCTTCAATAGTTTTATCATCAAGAGCTTCTGACAATAATAATGTATCTACAACTCCTCTTTTTAGCAAATCAAGAACATGCTGTTCTCCATAACTGACCATTTTTTCTTTAGTGGATAGAAGTTCAAAAAATCTTTGCATTACTTTTTTTTCTTCTGCAAGTTCTTCTTTTGCAAGAACATCCTGACTCTTGTCAACTAATTCCTGCAAACCAAACTCATCTGTATAGCTTAAATCTTTTATCGCAATTATTTTATTTTTAACATCAGCAGTAATATAATTTACAAAATCATACTTTGTTGGGCCTGGTCCACCCACTAAAATCCCTTTCAAATTTTTAAGCAAAGGAAAGAACTGTTCTTTTGCATAGTCTGCTACTTTTTTATAATGCTCTTTTGCAGCACCTTCACGCAAACGTGCAAAACGCTGTGCTGACTGCCCTCCTGCCCTGAATTTCCCAGGAACTTCAGAATGAGTTTTCTGTAGAGGGATTATTTTCTTGCCTTTAAGCAATGCAAGATTTGCATCCCTTCTGTCCATTACAATTAATCCATAAACTTCCTTTATATCGCACATCTCTATTAATGGTTCAAGAATAAATGCTTTATCACAGCGGTAAATTCTTACATTCAACGGCTCTGGAGGTTCCATGCTCCACACTTTAAGATCTGTTTGTCCTTCTCTTTCTGCAACATTCCCTGAAAAACTAGCTAAACCATTAGGCGGAGTTTTTTTGAACAAGCGAAGATGCTGTATCATTCTTTCCAGTGCACCCTGCACATTCTTTCTTGTTGATGATGATTTGATATTTGACGCAGTTCCTTGTTCATCTGCCAGCTGTTGAATAACTTTGTTGAGATCATAATCTGATGGAACATAGACAGTAACAAGTTCTGTATGCCTGCCTCTATGTACTTCAAGATCTTTGATGAATTTCTTCAGTTGATGCCTTTGCACTGATGTTAATGTCATGATATTTCAGAAATATATCTTGTTTATAAAGGTTTATAGTTACAAAGAGTCAGTTTCTTAATAGAGGAGGATTATGACTGTTTACTCCTACAAGAGGCACAAAAAATGTTTCACCATAATTTGTAGTCTCTGTTAAAACTCCTGCTTGAAAAGTTAACCTGCGCATACGTCCTTCTTTTTCAGGGAATAATAAAATCCCTTTTTCAGGATTTAATTGTCTGGTAAGAATATTAGCATCAAATCTATCCAATCTAACTCCACATGCTAAATAAATTCTGTCATATGGCGCATTAGCTGCATAACCAACAGAACCATCACCGCATACAACTTCCAGTCTTTTATCACAATCATAAATAAAATGCCTTTTAAGATTTCTTCTCGCCATCTCTGCTAAAGTATATATGTATTCTATTGAAGTAAGATAACCTTGAGGACCAATTAAATGTGATGTAACAGCTGCATGATAACCACATCCTGCACCAATCTCAAGAACACTCATACCTTCTTCTAACTCAAGAACATCTTCCATAAAAGCAACTGTTGATGGTTCAGAACATGTTTGATCTTTCCCAATATCCAGAGGGGCATCATAATATGCTAAGACCCTAGATTCAGCAGGAAGAAAATCTTTTCTGTCAACTTCCTGCAAAGCAGCTAATACTCTTTCATCTCTTGGTGCTTTTTGAGCAAGGTATTTTGGATTAACTCTTACAAGATCCACCAAGTCTTCGTTACCCATTTTATTGAAATAATCACTATTCATTTAAATTAATTATCCTAAATAACCCTGATAAAAATAAGACATTCTTTCTTCCATAAATATCAGCAAAATAACCAGTAGGAATCTCTAAAATCACTATCATTAATGAAAAAATAGACTGTAAGATCATTACTTGTGTTAGGCTTAACCCATTATCCTGCCAAAACAATACAATAATTGGAACTGCAAAAATCATTGCTGCAAAAATATCAAAAAGATAGAATTTCCAAATATTGCTTTTAAGCTTATTTTTTTCTGTTTTTTTCATACTTATAATTATTTGAAGATTAACATTTATATAAATATCTAAATATAAGACAACAACCACAGAAACCTTTATATTCTTTATCCACTCATGACAAAACCATGAAAAAGAGGTTAATCACATTCTGTTTAGTTATACTTCTAATACTATTAGTCACTGTTCATGCCGAAACCATTTTTGATGACTCTATTGCAGAAGATGAATCAGTAGATATTGATGGAGAAACTTACACTGCGCATGAATATGCTGATTATATTGGAGTGAGATTGAGTTCTAACACTTATGGAAGCATTGTAATAGAAGAAGGAAGTTCATATGAAAACAGCCCATATACATACACATTAAATAATGTATATGAAGATGCTGGAGAAGTCTATTTTTCTATCACTGTTGAGAAAGAAAGCAGTGAAGGCAATATTGATATGTCAAGAACAGTGGATGAATATAATCCATATCTTGGAGATCAGGCAACAATTACTGTAACTATAGAAAATGAAGGAGACAGCAACGCTCATGTGTTATATTCTGAAGATCTTCCTGCACAGGTTCATCTTGTAGAAGCACCCGAAATCACTAAAGGAACATCAACAAAATCACAGACATCTACTTTAGCAGACGTTTACTGGAAGGGCGTCTTATATGAAGAAGAAGTACTGACAATAACATATACTATAGAAGTTGACAAATATCCGTCCAATGAATCAGTAATTCGTTTTGACGATGTAATCTTTACTTATTCTGATGATACTGGTGATTACAATGGAAGCATTGATCCTTTAAGTCTTACTTTAAGTGATCCATTAACAGTTGGACTTTATCTATACGACGAAGATATTAATGAAGAGAATATTACAATAGGAGATAAACTAGAATATGTTTTATACTTAAGCAATTATATTGACAAAAAAGTTGAAGTTGATTCTTTTATTTTGACTGTAAGTGATGACCTTGAAATTATTGAAGCTGATGTTGATCTGGAAGAAACAGACAAAGGCTATAACTGGAGTGGAACACTGCAGGCAGGAGAAGATATGGATTTTTATATTGTTGTTGAGCCAGTTAAAGGAGGAGATCATGAATTAAATTTAGATGCAACATATTGGTATGATAAAGACAAACCTTACAATACTTCAGCAGATGCATCATTCAGTATAAACGTCAGTGAGGTTGTTCCAAAAATAACACTTAACAGTGTGGATTATGATGGAGGAGAAGAAATAATAGTTACATACACAATAAACAACTCTGACAAGCATACAAGCTATGATAATGAAGAAGTCACAATAACATCTGACTTGTTTGACAAGTTAAATTATATCATAACTATACCTGCCAATACTATCTATCTTGTCAAAAAGCAGGAGTTTACCACTCCCTACTCTGATACAGCATTAGAGTATACTGTAACTATGGAAGGAACTTATGGAGGCACTACTTACAGCGAAGAAGAAACAATTACAATTAATCCTGCAACCTTCACTGTACCATACGCTGTGGACTATACTATTGACGGCTTGGATGAAATATACACAAATTTAACAATAGATATCATTCTGTTGACTGAAGCTGAACAGCCGTCAAAAATTGCAATAGTCCATAATACAGATGATTACAAGAGAACAGTTTCATTGACTGATGAAGAGATAGAAACATTGTTTAAAAAGAAATCTGTTTCAAGAGCATGGGGTATTCCAACAGCAGATTATGATGAAGATGAAATAAATTTTGAAACTCAGCTTCAGTACATAGTAGGTAATGCTACTTATTACAAGTCAGGAAATCTCTCTGTGCCAGTATATGAAAAAAAATCATTGGCAGAAGAAACAGTTGAAACAAATACTACAATAGAAGCAAATGAAACAATAAATGTAAATGCAACATTAGATATTGAAAAAGAGACTGCAGATGAAACAGTTCAGGAAGAAAAATCATTAACAATTACAGGAGAAAAAGAAGAAACAAAAAAGAAATGGGTATTTTTCGTTTTAGTTTTGATAACAATAGGACTTTTTGCTTTAAGTTTAAGAAAATTCATACAAAAGAAACAGAAAAAAGCAGACATTAAAAAACACATAGAACAAATCAGCGGTCAGGAAACAAACATAAAACAGAAGAAAGAAGGATTTTTCAAAAAAACAAAAGAGATTGTAATACATGATCTTCCTTCTCCTGAAGATGGATATGACAGACTAGAAAGTTATTTGCAGCATACAATTGAGCAGGGAAAGACAAAAGAAGATATTAAGAAACTGTTAATTGGAAAAGGATGGATGGAAGAGGTTCTGGATAGTTATATGAAAAGGTTATAAGTTAATACCAAATAAATTAGCAACTAATTCTCTTTTAGAAACACCATTTGTGTAAGAAGGATGTCTTAATGTCCTCATAACTAATGGCCTTACTCTTCCAACAGGAAGTGGCATATCATCTGGAACTATTAATTCTCCGCTGCGTACAAGATTGCCAACTGCATGAACAATTTCTCTTCTGTATAAAAATCCAAGATGAGATGTATGTCCAGAAACTCCCATTTCATTCAATGATAAATAATGCGCATCCCTTACTGGAAGATAACAATCTTCTGGTGCAACTAAAGAATCCTGTGGTGAATAAACAATCCATAATTTATGTCCATCTGATAAGGTTGGATACTTTGCCATCCAGTCTTGAAGAAGATCGCTTCCCCTTCTTAGCTCCTCCATACTTTTTCCAAACCCATGCACTGCCTGATATGTTCCACTATGTGGTCCGCCTAATAACACTAGAGCATTTACCCTATTTCTGTCTTTAATTCTATCACTGTAATATGCACCTAATGCAACTAGACAACCAAGACTATGACCTACAATAGTAATATCAACATCAGTTCTGTCAAGCAGCTTATTTATTTCTCTACCAATGTAAGCTGCGCATTTCTTGATTGGTCTCAATGAAGGATATTCCAAAGGACAAAATCCTACGCCATATCTATCAAGAATTCTTTCATATAATGGGCCAAAATGAGTTCCAAGCTCCATATAACCGTGCAATCCAACAACAACATGATTATGACAATTCTTTTGAACAACACTATCAATAGTATCATCATTATCTATCACTGGTAGAAGAGCTCTCCTTGACCAATCTTTAATTGCCCTTGGCAAATGTGGAAGTTCTCTTAGAATATCAGGATTTTCCCATAGATATTCAGGAAATAATCCAATATAATGACGTGCTACTTCTCGAGGAGTTTCTATACTCCCATCCATAACACCCACAACAACATCTATCAAGTGTTCTACAACTTCTTCTCTATTTCGTCTCATGTATTAAGTTAAGAAATTAAGTTGAGTATTTAAATATCACGACAGATTTACCTATCAACAAACAAGTTATATTTTTCTTTGCCTTCTAACTCAGACAGAATTCTTTTTACAATAATCTTTTGAGGATCTGGAATCAGCTTAACGCGTGCTTTAATGTCTGCAAAACTTTCAAATTCTTTCTCTTTTCGTGCTTCAATTATTTCCCACATATGTTTTTTTCCAAGTCCTGGAAGCAGTTCAAGCTGATGCATTCTTGTAGACAAAGGCTGAGCTTTATTGAAGAATTTTACAAAAGGCACCTGATCATTATTAACAATATCTTTTACAACATATTCCAGCTCCTGTCTTGCTGTTCCTGTCAACTTATGTATTGGTAATCTTCCTTGAATATGGTTGATTTCTGGCCTTAGTCCTTCTCCTACATATACTTCCTGCATTAAACTAAGAGCAATCCCTTTTTTTGGCACTAATTCTAGAAGGGTGAATCTGTTTTTTCCTATAGCCTGTACAATAGCAGTCTTTCTATGGCTTGGTCTTCTGTCAAATGGATAACCGTGTGGAAGAAAATCTAGAACAATAGCTTTCTCTTCTTTTAGAGTCATTTCTCTCCTTTGATTTTGTCTGAAATTGTCCATAGTCTATACATTTAGTCATTATTATACTGCTCACTACCCCAATTAGAATAAATAATGGAAGCTGAGTATATAAAGCTTTTGCTCTAAAAACTCTACTCACTATTTTCAATAGTATCTGTCACATCACCTTCTTCAGTAACAGTGCTTCCGTCTGTAAGAGTCAATGTAACCTGGAATGCCATTTGAACATCCTGACCAGCATATTCATCAAAGACACAGTCTTCTTCAAGGCTGTCATCTCCTACAGTAAATGCTGCTGTATAATCCTCATAATCATCTGTTGTAAGGAAACCATTGCCTGTATCAGCAGTGCAATATACACCGGAATCAGGCAGTTCAAATACAACTGAATCAACACTTTCAACATCTGAGGATGTGACTTCTATAACAAAATTAAGTGTATTAGATGTTAATTCAAACGCCTTGCAGTATAGATAATCACTTTCCAGCGTGCAGAAATTAAAGTCAACATCACTATCTTCTCCATCTTCATCAGTTGCCTCTGCAAGGTCAACCTGTGCTTGAAAGAAATTTGCTGTACAACCAGCAAGAATAAATGTAAGTAATAACATTATCATTAGTATAGCTTTTTTCATAAACAATCACCTGAAAATCTTCAATACATTCAAATATAAAAACCTTTCTAAGAATCTATATTTAATTTATTAACCAATTATAATAATAAAAGCACACAAAATTAATATTTGTGTGCTATGATTAAGCGTTTTCTAGTCGAATGAGCAACGTTTTAATTACGCCTGCCCCGATTAATGGGCAGGCATTATTATTTAGACTTAAAAAAAGCATTAATAATAAATTATACAACCAATAAAGAAACCTTTATAAATAAGTCCCTCATTCAGAGAAGCTATTATGGCAGCAAAACAGAAAAAAGAAGCATCCAGAGCAGCAAGAGCTTCTGCTAAAGCAGCTAGGCAAAAAAGACTAGTCAAAAAAACTTCTTTAACAAAAAAGAAAAAAACATGGCATTCTATCGTAGCGCCTGATATATTCGGAAAAGCTCAGATTGGTGAAAGCCTTATTGATGAACCTTCTATTCTTATGGGAAAAACTGTCCAGCTTAGTTTAATGACATTAACAGGAGATATGAAAAAACAGAATATAACAATTAAGTTTGCTGTTGATAATATAAAAGAAAACAGAGGACATACTCGCGTACTTAGTTATAATATAGTTCCAGCATCTATCAAAAGAATGGTGCGAAGAGGACGCTCAAGAATTGATGCTTCTATTGTTTGTAAAAGCAAGGATAATGTAAAAATAAGGATAAAACCATTTATTTTAACTTTGAATTTAACAAACAGAGCAACTGCTACTAGAATTCGCAATCATGTTGTTACATTCCTTGCAACTTACATTACAAACAAAGATTACAACACTGTATTCAAGGAAGTTGTAAGCGGCAAGCTTCAAATGTATATGACATATGTTGCACGAAAAGTGTATCTTGTCAAAACATGCGGTATACGTACAGTTGAAGTAGTGAAAGATGATATAAACACAACTGTTGTTCCTCAGGAAAATCTTGATATTGAGAAGTTAATCAAAGCTGCAGAAACTGCGCCAAGACCAAAATATCCAAAACCACCAAGACAAAAATTTGATCGCAGGACAACATTAACTCAGCGCAGAAAGAAAAAGAAGAGAAGATAATTTTTTCTAGTTATTTTATAATTTCTTTACTTTAACATTTTTTAAAATTAATTTTCTTATTATCAAAGTAATAATCAAGTGCTCGACTGTTTCGAATCAAGATTCATAACACCCTAAACACAGTTCAGCGTAAGCTCGCACTTGGTAGAACTAACAACGCTTAATGACAGCACTGTCGCTATTAATGCAACAGTGCTTATTATTATATATTATAACTAAGTTAACTAATTACTTGTGCTTATTTCTACCCCTACTTTCAACTTGCTCCAAACGATTTAATACGATTGAATCATCATATTTTTTTTTTACTTCATTAAACACAATTTTACTTATAGTATGATGTTTTGATTCTAATGCTTCTTCTAATAAATGCAAATCAACTGCCTTATCTTCAATTTTTTCTGAGAAGAAACTCAAACCAAAGTCAATAAAATAGACTTCTTTATTTTTGTTTGTTAAAATCATGTTTGATGTAGTCAGATCGCCGTGTATAATTCCATTGTCGTGTAATAGCCTTACTTGCTTACCAATTATCGCACCAATCTTTTTATAATCTCTCTGCTCTAAACAGCAAGCTAGTTTTGCACCTTCAATATGTTCGATTTCCAGATCAGTCTCATCAATGCTTAAAAGCTTTGGCGTGAAATTAAGATTGTGTATTTTAATCAATACTTTTGCTTCTCTTTTAGTCCTAGATGTCCTTAATCTATCATCTAATTCTTTAATTCTGTAAGACTTCTTCAATCTTTTCTTGATAACTTTGTTCTTATCCAAGTACAAAGTAGCTTCTGCACCTTGTGCAATTGTTTTCATGCAATAGAATAATTATTAGTTGTTTAAAAATATTTGGGCTGAAACAAAATATTAAGGCATCTTAATTCATCTCTATAAAAGTCACTGTTACATTCTCTCCGCTAATTACAGCTGCATATCTATGCGCCTCTGACCGTATTACTGAAACATCATCTGATTTGAAATCAAAAGGAAAGTTTCCTGTTTCAACTGCTTTAATAACCGGTTCAGAAACAATATTTCTAATTTTTGTTCTAGTTTCATGTGTTGCTAAACCTTCATCTGCAAATGATTGAACGTAAATACCATATGGTGTAACAACACGATCATCAAATACAATATCTGGTGATGCTTCCAAAACATTTGTTGCAATTTGGATCGCATAGTAGGAATCATCAATGCTTGGATGATGAGGGGTAGCCATTACAGAAGGCTTTGCTGGATGAATATGATAATGTGAAATCTCTGCAACTTCTTTTTGTTTTGCAAGAATAGTCTCAAGAACATTTTTATCAGGCATTACATAGCCTCTGCCTGCTTCTCCGCCATCTTCATACCATACTTCTTTTCCATCAGTATATTTAACAAAAATCCATGATTCTTCACTATCAGTTGTAAAACATAAATCATTAATTTGTGCTTCCCCTTGTTCTCTTGATAATTCTACTGAATAATGTTCTAAATTATGATTTATGTAAAGCTCTATTGCATTAGCTTTTGTTGCTAATAAAAGACCAGTTAATGCTAAATATTGTTGTTTCATCTTAAATCACACCACCATTCACTACTTGGCCTATCGCAGAGATACATTTTTCCATAATCTGTAACTGCAAGAAATCTTTCTGAACTTTCTGCTTTAAGAAAAGTCATCTCTCTACTTCCTTCCTCTCCTAAATTAGTACTTTCACGTTTTCCTGTATCAAGATCAACAACATACTGTGAGTCTCTATGATTCAAAGAATATGTAAAGCTAAACGCATTTCCAGAAAAAGAAAAAGCACGTACATAATGCGAATCTTTTTCATCACATCTTTCAGCGTGTAACACATTTCGCACTGTTCCTTGTTCCAAATCTGCAATATATACATCAGGATTATTCGACGAACCATCGCTTTCACAGTTTCTATAACTTTTAAATGCGACATATCGTCCATCAGCAGAAATAACACCATATTCATCATGGGCATCATTGTTTGAAACGTTTGTTATTGTTTTATTGTCCAAATCTGCAACATAAATTTCTCCATTATTATCACGGCTATAAAATACAACACGATTTCCATCACTTGAAATATCTGGAGATAATAAACCATTGTCAGAAATCACATATGCTTTTTTTTCTTGCATATCTGCAACAACTGTTCTGCCGCTGCTGTTAAACGCAATTCTATTCCCATCAGAGGATAATGAAGGAGTTCTATTGTCAATTCCATTACCTGTTGGATATGTAAATTCATTTGTAACATATATAAATACAGGTTGATCTCCATTTACATTCAGCAAGAACATTTCGAGATGACCATAGTCACTTGGTGCAATATCTTGATCAACACCTTTTAATCTACCTTGTCCAGCGAGAGATGAAAATGCAACAGTGCTTCCATCAGCAGAAAAATCATATCCAAAACAAGTTATTCTGCAGATTTCAAGAGAATTCTCATCCATTCTATGAGCAACACTATTATTAAAACCACAATCTTCATCTACTGTATCTTCAACATTGATTTGTCGTGGATGAAAAGGAAGTTCAAAAAATTCCGCTTGTTCAACAGGAAATTCAGCAGAAACAGGTTTTCTTTTAGCTAATGCCAGCGACCCGTTGTCATTATTCATATCATGAGCAAGATAGATCATTGCCAGAGATGAAACTACTGCTGATCCTGCTAGAAATGTTCTGTATGGTGTTGTTTTTGTTTTAGTCATTATTGTTCAACTTCATATCGAAAATTATGAGTTTCTGTACCAAATGTCATTTCAAGCGAATTAACATTGTAAACAGTAGGATTAAGACCATCAGAAGTAGAAGATAATGCATATGTCCCCCCTCTATTTAATTCCATAAAAAATGGAGGACAATTTCCTGCTTCTGTGCTGACAATGCGCTCAGTACCATATCCATAAAGAGATATTTCATAGTTAAAATCCAATTCTCCAAAGCGAATAGAGTCAACTCTGCGACTGTTTCCAGGAACATATCGTAAACAAGCATTTTCTGGCAGTAATAATCCTTCATTTGCTAAATCATCTAATAAATTATTTAGAGCAACGGTCGCTTCTTTTCTTTGTTCATATGCTCCATGATCTTCACCACGATTATAACCTGTAAAATATCCTATAGCACTGCCTATGGCAACTGCTGCAACTGCTCCTGCTAATGCAACAACAGGCCCTTCAATTCTATTAGTTCTATTTTCTTCCATTTTTTCTCACCTTTGTTTTCTTTTTGTTCACTTCATTTATGTTTATAATGTAAGATTATCCTCTCAACAAACATTATTACTTATTGTTAAGTAACAACTACCAGTATATATTAATATCTTTCCACTATCTTTCATATCTTAACTATCTTTTTTAGCAAAACATTTATAAATAAAGACATTTTACTAGTTAAAATAGGCATAAATCACATAGATTACGTATATGTAAAGAAAAACAACAAAACATATAAATGATTAAGTAATTTAACCAATTGATTAAAAATGTTAACCACTAAAGGAATAACAAAAATCCTGGAATTATTTCATTCCAACAGAGATACCTCTTTTCACGTACGAGAAATATCAAGAAAAACTAAACTAAATCAAAACAGCACAGTACGATTCCTAAAAAAGCTTGAAAAAGAGAAAATACTCATATCAAAGAAAGACGGCAATCTAAAGAAATACTCATTAAGAAAATCATATCCTGCTTATGAAATCCTCACAACAATAGATGTTGAAACGTTTAGAAATCTTCCTATTATTAAACAGCAAGCAATAGAAATTTTCCTAGATTCACTAAAAGAACAGCCAATAATTGCATTACTATTCGGTTCTACTGCAAGAAACACTCATAAAGAAGATTCAGATATTGATATTTTATTAATTGTTAACAAGAGAATTGACACAAAACAAGCTATAAGAAAAGCAGATACACAATCTGCTCAAAGAATAAGCGACTTTCAAATAACTTTTGCTGATTTCAAAAGAGAACTGAAATTAAAAGAAGAGCATGTTGTGCAATCTGCAATAAATTCAGGATATCCTATTACAAACCACATATTTTATTATAGGAGTATATACAATGAAAGAATATAATTTATTAAAATTACTAAAAAACAAAGAATTAGTAGATAATAAAATAAAAGAGTTTGAATTAAAAAACATAATTGAAAGAAAACAATCTCTAGATGAAATAAAAGGCCATATGCAAAAAGCACAGCATAATCTTGAGTTTGTTAAAGATACATCTTCTAAGAAATATGCAGACTGGGCAATAACTGGTTGTTATTATGCATGCTACCATGCAGCTTTGTCTCTTATCCTAACAAAAGGTTATTTTTCAAAGAATCACCAGGCAACACTCCTTATCTTAATTAAAGAATTTTATGAAAAAGAATTAACAAAAGAGGAAATAGAAACAATTTCACAATTATTAAATTACCAAGATGTTTTATTTTATGTAGAATCAAAGAACAAAAGAGAAGATGCAACATATTCTACAAAGATTAAATTCACTCCAAAGGAAGTTGAAGACTTAAGAATCAAAGCAATATTGTTTGTTTCAAAAGTAAAATCAATAATTGAGGACAGATAAAAATGCGAAGAAAATTAATCAAACAAGGTGGGTACGGATTAACGTTCTACGTCCCGAAGAAGTGGGTAGATAGCAAAGGTTTGAAAGCAGGTGATGAAATTAATATATCAGAAGAAGACAACAAACTAATCATTGAACCAGGAGAAACAAAAAAACAGCCTAAGAAAACAGAAATTACAATTAACATGCAAAGCTTTAACATATACAGAAGCTTAATTGGCAGTTTATACAGAGCTGGTTATGATGAAATAAAAGTTATTTTTGATGATAGAAAAATAATTCCTGAACTTCAAAAAACAATAGATTCCTTGTACGGCTTTGAAATATTTGATATTGATGAGAAATCATGCACAATAAAATCAGTTTATTCAGAAGAAACTACTGAGATTGCTTCACATACAAGAAAGATGATACATATAATAAAAACAATGCAGGATATAATTTTAGAAGACATAAGAAATAATAAATTCATCTCAAAAAAAGAGCTTTTTGAATTCAGAAGCAATATTCTAAAACAAAGAGACATAATTGCAAGAGTCATTGTTCAAAAAAGGTCGCTTACTAATAAGACATTCCCCCATTATTTAATATCTAATAACCTCTGGAACATTGCAAGAAATTATTATAATTTGTATTCAAACACAACAACAAAAGTCAAAAAATCAGACATTGATTTTCTCATTAAAACAAATAAATATTTTGCAGAGTTCTTTGAAAGACTTGAAAAACATAAACTCGTTGAAAAACATAAAACATATAGGAAAACAATTAATGAAGGAATTAGTTTAATAAAAACTAATAATGCTTCAATCATAATATCATATTGTATAAACATATTAATGCTTATACAATCATGTAATTCTCAAATACTTTTAACAAATCATTAAGCAGCTGTTTGAGTAGCATTTCTAGAAGATGCAAGAGACACAACATTATTTACATTGTATGAAGGAGTACTTCTTGGAACACCTACTAATGATCTTTCTATTCCAGAAATCGCATTTACTTGAAATTCAAGAGTTTTTATTTCTCTAGGGCTAAGCAATGGCCCTCTTGAAATCTGATATGCAGATTGTGCTTGATAGTATAATAATCTAATTCCATTAAATTCAAGATATGCTTGTTCAACTTCTGCATTACTTACTTCTGTTGGTTTACCTAAGATCCTTTTTTTCTCTTTTAGATATTCTGCTAATAATAATTTATAATCACAATCTGTTAATGTTCCTCTAGCTTGAACTTCATAATCAGACAATACTCTCGCAACGTCTAACAATCCGTTTCCTCTTCCTGCATGGCCCCAGTCAATTGCACTATATCCAATTCTATTCTCAATTCTAATATCCTGATGAATAAATTCTCCTCGATTTTCAATATCTTCTTGTACAAGTGCCGTTCTTAATCCAATATCTCCTACAACTCTAACTACCTTATTAGCTGTTGCAACTCTATCATTGTCTTTTTCTTTGTAAAGACTTAATGCTTCCTTATCATTATCAAGACCATCCATTATTTGAGTTCCATAGACGTGAAACCTTGCAAGAATCTTCATCCAATTATTAAGATATGTTCTACGCTGTTTTTGTGTACCTTGAAGCATTTTTTCAGCACCATTATCTGGTTTAACTCTTTGAACTGTCAAATAAACAGGACAATCATCAACCATTACTTCCGCTGGTGTTTCCATATTACTGCTTGCAACATGATGTCTTAAAACAGAATGTCTTGAAAAATGATAGTTAGCTAATGCTTCTATATCAGCTTCTTCTTTATTTCTAACAAACTTAACAACTTTTCTAGAACCATCTGCTTCATTAATATAATAAACAAGATTTTTACTTTTTTCTTCAACAGGCCTTCCATTTACTATTTCAAAATTATCTGCAATCACAGCAGCTTCTCTTTCTCCAACACCTTGCTCTACTAATTTTTGAACAATTGTTTCTTTGTAATCTTGAGTTGTTGAAGGCTTACCATAAGCATTAACTGAATCTGAATACTTATGATTTCCTTTTAAAGGAAGTCTAACCCTAATATCACTTATACGTTCATGTTCTTTAAAATACCCATCTATTAAATGCCTTGGAAGTACTGGCATGCCTTTTGATTCCAAGCTTGTCTTGAAAAGTTTAACAGTCCTCGGCACCCTTAAGCCATCAATATCTTCACAGAACATTACATCTAGTTCTTCTAACCCATCTCTCAAAGGTAATCCCCCAATTAATCCTAAATTATGCACTGTTAATTTTTGTAAATCTTTTGGAAGAGGTGATGTAACATCATATTTCTTGCATCCGTTAATATGTAAATTTCTTATTGTTGAAGGAAAGCCATCAGTACTTGTTGTATTTATTCCAGGCGTATAAGCTAACAATCCTTCTCTTAATTTAATTCCATTTCCTGCTTCTGTATGACCCAAAGATAAACTTCTTAATTCAGAATATCTATAAACATCCAAAGAATCATCAATATTAACACATGCTGAAAGATTAAGGTTCTCTAAAGGTGCATCAGTCACAAAAGAACTGTCTGTCTCAGTCACCATTGCCTTATAAGTTCTTGTTGTTAGTGGAAGCCTAACATTACTATTAACAGGAGAACTACTTAAGCCAACATGAATTATTTCATGCCCTTCTTCTGCAAGATACCTCATATAGACATTTACAACAGCTGTAAAATGATCACTTCCTTTTTCTAATGCAGGCAATACTTTTTCTTCACGAAAAGA
>Ga0210057_1005858_pt1 | contig 15619 bp, 18 predicted proteins | sample CryGeyCG2114_010_2_FD_183968 | JGI IMG/M metagenome (GOLD analysis project Ga0210057, IMG submission 183968) | Groundwater microbial communities from aquifer - Crystal Geyser CG10_big_fil_rev_8/21/14_0.10 (SPAdes) (version 2) | ecosystem: Environmental > Aquatic > Deep subsurface > Groundwater ...
AACTCCCGCTTTTCTGTTTTATTGCGTTCAGCTGCCCCCTGACAGTCGCTCTTTCTTTTCCTAGCATTGCAGCCAGATCATCATAACTTAATTTTAATTCTGAATTTAACAAAACCCATACAATCGCTCTTTCCATAACCGATAAATTGCTTAAAAAATTGTCCAAAAAATGACTTTGAACACCTGTTTGAACAGGTGTTTGAACAGCTTGAACAGCTGTTTGTTTATTAAACACTGTTTGCCGTTGTTTAAACAGCTTAGTATTTCCCAAAATATCTATCATATTTTTCACATTTTCAAGCTCAGATTTTATCGTCGATAATTCCTCATAAATGTCAGAAATCTCATCATCATGCCTCTCTTTGTGTTCATTAAGGTGTTTAATCCACCTAGAAATGTTGGAAATATCTTGTTTAACAGAGCCAAAGCCTGTTTGAACAGCCCCGCTTAGTCGTTCAACATCCTCTTTTTTAACTCTTTTTTTAAACCAGCCAAACATAATCTATCTAAAAACCGCATGTTTATAAATCTTGTGGTGCTAGCTCATCACTTAGTTTGGTGTTATGCAACCAGACCTCTAAACACCCCCTTAAACACCCATTCATCGTCGGTGAATGCCCTTTCTGATTAAACCTTTTAAGCTGTTTAAACAGCTTTTAAACAACCATAAAACAACTAAAAAACAACAAAATTTCACAAAAAAATAATTAAAATTATCTAAACATATAATAGATATCCTATATTAAACAATCAATTTCTATTTAATCTGTCAAAATTTAAAAATTTTAATCAAAAATAGCTTAATTTTTTTACACATAAATATGCAAAAAACACATAAAAAACTAGCCAAAATCACTTAATTTCACATAAAATTCAAAAATTAACATATTCTTATCAGTTTAAATCAACCAATTTTTAATAGATTATTAGCATATTATTAATCTATCTCTTACAACAATAATCTTTAAATATTTTAATAACATTTATTATTATGGGCAGAAAAATAGAACTAGTTGAAGAAACTAAGTGTTATATTCTCAGGGTTTTTATAAACTCAAATGATCCCAAGCCATTTATGTTATTTCATTGCTCTTATATTGATAGGCCCAAAGCAGAGGCATTAGTACAAGTATTAGAATATAGAAAAGAGTTAAGTAAAACTTATAAAATTCCCCTTGAAGAAAAAATCCAGTAAACCAACCTTGCTTAAATCTTTTAATCAAAACGCAAAACCTTCAATCCTTGTTTTCAATCACAATAATGCTTAAAAACCAGTGGTTTTTTAATAAAAGATGGCAAAAATATTAAGAGATGTTCAAATAAAAGAACCTTTTGACAAAAATTTAGAATATGAAGTTAAAAGAGAAGAAGAGACTTGTATAGCAGGTGTTAGACAAGCAAGATATAACCTCTGTGGGAATATTTTTGGAGATTTATATGCAGATAGAAAAGTAGAATTACCGATTAAAGTCTGGACACCAAAATTTCCAAATCTCTTTCATACTATTTCAAAAACAACAACAACAAGAGAAAGAGAGGTTTATATAAAAACTATTTTGTTAACTGCCCTTTCTTTTAAGGCAATGGTTAGCGATATAAATAAAACCCTTTTTCAAGATTGTAAAAAAGGAATAAGTTTTGATGATGCAGAAACTTTGTTCTTAAAAGCTTATGAATACTATAAACAATTTGAAAAAAATTGGGTAGAACAAGTTGAAGTTGGTGAACCTGTTGAAAACTTAGAAGAACTAACTTAAACGCCTTAATTTAAAATTTTTCACTTTCAAATATCTAAAACTTAGGAAGCTTCGCTAACCTAAGTTTTTTCTCATATCATTAACTCAATAGAACTTTATTAAAAGCGAGGCAGAGGGAAGATAAAAACCTTTAACCCTTGTTTTTTATCACAATAATGCTTAAAAACTTCAAAAACCTCAGAAGAGAATGGCAGAAGAAAAAAAAGATTTTCCCGAATTAGATTACGAGTCATTCGGAGCGAAGACCGCAGAAGTAGCAGAAGTAGCAAAAGATAACACAATTTCTTTTAGAATTTATTCCTACAAAGGGGACCAAGGTAATACACGAGGAAATACAGCAAAACTTTACTGGGATGAAAATAGGCAAATGTGGTTGGCTAAAGTTGAGGGTGAATTTTTAGAAAGTGAGTTTGATAAGGATACCGGGGGTATACTTTATTTACCTTATACAGATGGTCCATTTGCATTAAATTTGTCTGCACATAGAAAAATTCTTGAAGCTTATTCTATACCTGAGAACAGAGTCAATATCAATAATGTTTCAAGGTTAAGTCCCTCTGAATTAGAAAAACTAGCTCAATCACCTCAACAACCAGCTCCACAAAATGAACCCAACAGAATGGACACCATCGATACTTATCTTCGCCAACCTACTGAGAGAGATATCCAAGACCAACAAGACGCAGATGATAGGGCGCGCATGCATGGTCATTAACACTTAAAAATTTTCAAAAAATCTTAAGTCAAATCTTCTGCGCTTTGCTCAAAACCTTTAACCTGTGTTTTCCAGTATAAAAATACTTAAAAACTTCAATAAACTTGAAAGAAAATGAGCAAAGCAGCAGTAAGGAAGTGCAATAATGATTGCGATCATTATGGAGAGCATAAATTAAAACCTTCATGTACTTATGGTGGTGGTCTTTGTCAAGTCAAGTACAATGGCCCTTGTGTTTTTGAGTTATCAAGCATCATTATAGAACCTTCTGAAACTGATTCAGAATTAGAGCAATCAGCCCAGCGAGCTCCTTGGATGCGAACAGATGATGGTGAAGTTGGTCCAGCCCCTCGTCCAGATGGGCATTAAAATAATACCAGATTAAAACTTTTAATCTATATAATCTATATTCTCTAATGCAAAAATGCTTAAAAACAACAGGTTTCTAGGTAGAAAATGGCAGAAAAATACAAACCAAGAAAAGAAGTCCTTAGTTTTTTGGAGAAAGCCTGTAAAGGAGAAGAGCCGGATGAGGGGAGACCTATTTTATGCATAGGCAGAGAACAGTATGATAATAAAAGAATAATTAAAGAGATTAAAAAAGGAACGAGATTTGGCAAGGGATTTTATAAGCAACTTGAACTTGCGTATGATGAAGTTATTGGAAAAGGAGATTCTATAACACCAGAAGATATTGCAAGTTATATGTTCCAAGCCCTAGCATTAATAAAAACAAAAAGGTAAAAATATTTATTTGAAACTTAGGAAGCTTCGCTAACCTAAGTTTTTTTCTATAATCACTAATTCAATTAAAACTTTATTAAAAGTTGGGCAGAGACAAACTGAAAGTTTAAACTACTCAAATTAGCTCAAAAACTCTCAAAAATTTCAAGTTAAACCTTCTTATCATCGCTCAAAACCTTTAATCACCATCTATTATGCATCTAAAACCACCTAAAAACCCCTCAAAACCTCAAAAAGCTTCGCACAACGTGTATTACCCGCCCTTTTTTCACGAGCTATAAATTTAAGGTTTAGAGCGTTTTTATTGCATTTTCTCAACTTTTTTGATAATTATCCCATACTTTTCAGCTTTCCCTTCCACTTCATCTCCTTCTTTCAATTCTGATTCTTTAATTAACTCTTCAGGCAGCACTATTACATATTTATAATAAATCTTATTTTTTCTTTTTTTAGATAATTGTTTCTGAATCTTCATAATTTAATAAAAACTTTTGAGTATTTAAATTTTTGGTACCGATACCCTTTTTCAGTAATGATGTCTGTACCGAAAAATATATAAAGTGTCTGCATCTATAAGTATTATGGAGAAAAATAATAAAATATGTCCAAGATGTGGAAAACCTCATTGGAGATTTAATCGAGGTGTTTGTTTTAATTGTTATAGAAAATATTTATGGCCGAGGAAAAAGAAAGTTTGCCAAAAATGTGGAAGATCTATGTTTTTGAAAGCAAAGGGGTTATGTGGTGGCTGTTATAACACGACTTATTTTTTAGATTATCAAAAAGCTAGAAATCAAATGCAACTTTACGGCTTGGATTTTGAGACCTACAAAAGAATAACTCAACAATGTGTAATCTGTGGCTTTGATAAGTTTGTAGCTCTGCATCATCTTGATTATAATAGAAAGAATAATTCTGTAGATAATTTAGTTGGATTATGCCCCAACCACCACCAAATGCTACACACATTAAAATACAAAGATGAGATATTTAAATTATTAAAGGAGAAAGGATTTAATCCACAAGAAAAGAAGTTAAGAATAGATGTTAAAGGAAGCTATTAATAGATTTCAAGCTATAATAAAAATCACGCACCTTCAGCCCTTCTGGCAAGAGATTTTAGCTTTCTTAATGATAACCCTGACCAATCAATCTCCTCGGCCCCCAAGATTAAAATGTTTTATCAAGTTACCAAAAGGTCAAAGGAATGAATTGTCGTGCCAGAGGCCGACAAGAAAGTAAAGAATTTATCATTTCTTCTTCATTCTTTTCTGCAAAATCCTTTTTGCTTTTTCCAGCTCTTTTCTCCGAGCTTTTGAAAGCCCCTTCCCTCCCCGGTTGATAAAATACTGAACCATGCGTATCGCAGAGCCAATTCCTTTTGGGCTTACATCTTTGCGCGCCATAACGCGCGCAATTGTCTCAGCCTTTTTTGAAAAGATGCCTTCAGGAGGCGAAGTAGAATCTGTTGTGATTGTTTGCACCCAGTTTTTGCTTTTCATTTTCTCTTCAACTTTGGTTTAATAAGAATTATAAACATGCTAAGATTATATATCTTATGAAGATCAAAGAGATGAATGAAGATTCAAGGCCAAGAGAAAGGCTTGTTAAGTTTGGCATAGAAAATTTAAGTGATGCTGAGTTGTTTGCGATAATTTTAAGAACAGGATTAGTTGGCGAAAATGTTATGGAAATGTCCAATCACTTGATAAGCAAGTTCGGTTTACTAACAAAGTTATTTGATTCCTCATTAAGCGAGCTCCAGGAAATAAAAGGAATAGGTGAAAATAAAGCAATGCAGATTTTAGCAATTGCCGAGTTGGGAAAAAGATACGACCAAGAAAAAAATAAGGTAAAGAAGATAACCTGCGCAGAAGATGTTTTTAAATTGTTTCATAGAAAACTTAGAGATAAAAAACAAGAGCATTTTTATGTGCTGATGTTAGACACGAAAAATAATATTATAGCAGAAAAAGAAATATCTAAAGGTATTCTTGATGCTTCTATCCTGCATCCAAGAGAAGTTTTTAATCCTGCAATAAAGAACAGTGCAAGTAGAATAATATTAGTGCATAATCATCCTAGTGGAGACCCAACACCTAGTGAAGAAGATTTAGAAATAACAAGGAAGATGATAGAAGTTGGAGAAGAATTAGGGATAAATGTATTGGACCATATAATTATTGGGGGAGAGAAGTGGTGGAGCTGGAAAGAGAACAAATAATATTTTAAATAGGGGTAAATAGAAGATTATATGGAGAGTTTATTAAAAAAATATTTTGGATATGAAGAATTTAGACCTATGCAATTGGATGTTATTAAAAATGTTCTTCAAAAAAAAGATTCGCTTGTTTTAATGCCTACTGGCGGAGGAAAATCTCTTTGTTACCAAATTCCTGCCATTAAACTTGAAGGAGTGACAATTGTAATTTCCCCTCTTATCTCTTTAATGAAAGACCAAGTAGACAATTTAAAAACAAATGGAATCGGTGCAGAATACATCAACTCTACTCTTTCTTTTAGTGAAATTGAGAATATCAAAAGAAAAATTAAAGAAAGGGAAGTTAAAATTCTTTATATTGCCCCAGAAAGATTGGCACTAGAAGAGTTTAAAATATTTTTAACAACACTTCAAATAAGTTTAATCGCAATTGATGAAGCACATTGTATCTCGGAATGGGGACATGATTTTAGACCAGATTACCGAAATTTAAAATTTTTAAAAAAACTTTTCCAAAATGTTCCGATAATTGCTTTAACCGCAACAGCAACATTAAAAGTAAGGGAGGATATTGTAAAACAATTATCTCTAATAAATCCGCACATTTTTATTTCAAGTTTCAACAGGAAAAATCTTAATTTGATTGTGGTGCAAAAGAAGAATACTTTCAATAAAATTTTGAGTCTAGTTAAAAAACATAAAAATGAATCTATTATTATTTATTGCTTTTCTCGTAAAGATACGGAAAAGATCGCTCAACGATTAAAAGAAAATGGACTTAAAGCTCTTCCATACCATGCTGGACTTCCTAATAATATAAGAAAACAAAATCAAGAGTTATTTACTAAAGACAAGGTAAATATTATTGTAGCTACAATTGCTTTTGGTATGGGAATAGACAAACCTGACGTTAGATTAATAATTCATCATACCTTCTCAAAATCAATAGAAGGATATTATCAAGAAATAGGACGAGCTGGACGTGATGGACTTTCAAGTGATTGCGTTTTGTTTTATTCAAAAGGAGATAAAAGAAAGCACGAGTTTTTTCTTGACCAAATTCAAGAAGATGCAATTAGAAGCAGTGCCTTAGATAAATTGAATAAGATGATGATCTACTGCGAAAATACATCCTGCAGAAGAAAAGCTATTTTAGGGTATTTTGGAGAATCCTTCCCAGAAAATAATTGTAATGGGTGTGATGTTTGCTTAAATATTCCAGAGATAACAGTTGATGTTAGAGATAAAAGTTTAATTCTTAAAGAGATAAAAAAAGAAATCACTTATGATAAAATCTTATTTGAAAGACTAAGGGCTCTGAGAAAACAAATTGCTGATGAAAGAAACTTCCCTCCATTTATTATATTCGGAGATATTTCTTTAAGGGAAATGTCCTGTTACTTTCCAAAAAATGAAAATGAGTTATTGAAAATTAATGGTGTTGGGCAACAAAAACTAAATGATTTTGGAGGATCTTTTCTGAAAGTAATAAATGATTATGTAAGAGAGAACAATATTGTTCCTGAAGAAGTTATTATAGAGAATAATGTAAAAACAGATTACCATAAAAGATTAGAAAAAATTAAAGAAAAATTTCCAAATGCTTATGAACCTTGGGGGGAGGAAGAAGATAACAAATTAAAAAATTTATATCTTGAAAATACTTCCATTAATAAAATTGCTCAAATTCTAAAAAGGCAACCTGGTGCCATTATATCGAGATTGAAGAAATTTGGGCTTTTGTCATAAAAAATTGGAGCTGGAAAGAGAATAGATGTTAATCACAGTAATTTTTTCTAAATTTTCTTGCACCATACTTTGCTAGTTTCTTTTTTTCATATGGAGAAAGGGCCTTGCATGTTTTTTCAGCCTTAAACATATTGCCTGAAAATATGCTTCCTAAAAGTTTAAATTTGATTCCTCTTCCAGTATAGGCCTTAGTATTATGTTCATACTGATTTTCTTTATGTTCTGAAACTCTTTGGTATACAGATCTTTTAGTCTGTCCAGTGTATATTTTCTTTTTGCCATTGCCGAAAGTGACTTCGCCAAAATAAACCTTACCGGCTTTTGATTTTTTACCAGAATAACAATTATAACATAAACCATTATGGTATTTTGTATAAGCTCCACACTTTTTACAGCTCGGCATTTTACTTACCATCTAAAGCATCATTTACTAATTTATCTGCATATTGAATAAACTTATTTTCTCTTTTTACATGATTATAAACTACTTTTTCAAAAGCTCTTTCTCTATCCTTCAAAATGTAAAATAATCTTCTTAGTTCTTCTTTTTTTATTCTGTATCTCCCAGAAAGCTGTCTAACTACTAACTCACTATCAAGAAAGCATAGTAATTCTTTTCTACAATGGGCAGTCGCTAGTTCCAATGCTTTTATCAAAGCACGATATTCTGCTTGGTTATTAGTGCACTCACCTATGCCTTCCTTGTATTCCACAATTTTGTTTTTATTCTCATCAAAGAAAACTATCCCAATAGCCCCTGGTCCAGGGTTGCCTCGGCATCCGCCATCAGTGTATACATATAGTGTCAATATTTTTCTATTCTCTCTTATCATTTTATCCTCAATTCTCTCTGGTTCATCCAGACCATAATTACAGCCCCGATTATAAACATCCAATCAACTAGAAAAGTCAGGGCCAAAAAGCCGAAGGCGATGATGGAATAAGCTACAATCCACCAATTAATTTTCGTTCGCCTCTTCATGATAACCCAAATGGAAGAAGAGTTTTTAGAGGTTTGGGACGAGCGAACGGAGTGAGCGAGTGTGGGGAAAAGTTCTTTAAGGAGAGTGTTTTAATTAAAATAAAAGAGATAAAAGGATAAGATGAAAATAAAGGAGATGCCCCTGCAAAATAGGCCAAGAGAGACTACTTAAATTTGGAATTGAATCCTAAAGATTAACTTAGCAACGTTTTCCTCTGAGATTAGAATTTAGTTTTGTGATTTAAAGAAAAAAGCCATATTAATAGTTCCCTTTAAGAGATAATAAAAGCTACCTAAAAATAAATACAAAAATACTACATTGGCAATGAAAACCTCACCAACTACTTTTTGGTTTACCCATTTACTAAAAACTAAAAATAAGAGAATATACAAAACAGAATAAAAGACGGAATGAATTAATGATTTTAATATAACATCTTTTGGGAAGACATGATTTAATACGAATAATTCTCTCACATCATCGTGAATTTTAACTTTATCTTTAATTTCATCCTCTTTTTCCTCTCTTTTATTAGTATTTACTTATTTTTAACTCTTTCCTTCTTTAATCACCTCCCTCAACTTCTCCAAAATCCATATCATCCCCATATCTTGCATAACAGGTTTTGCATTATTTTTATTCTATTCTCACCCCTCTTCAATCTGCCTCACATCTTCGAGAATTATCTCGGGCTTGCCTTCATATTCTTTAATCATGCCTTTTATTCTTGCAGTTTTTCCAGCATAATAATCTTCTGGATTTTCAGGAAACTTATAAATATCAGAAGAAAATATAACTGCAGTAAAACAATGATTTGGATAAGGTTTTTCAAGATTTAGAAAAATTGTATTTGTTTTACTTTTATAAGCATCAGCTATTTTTCCTTCAACAATCATCTCTTTGTTAATATAATTTCCAGCATTACAAGCTCCAATAACAGAAAGGCCTGTTTTTTCAGGTGTTAATTTACTCCAGCTATAATTATTAAGCTGCTCTTTTGGTTTTATCTGCTCTTCTCCGCCCCATTTACATCCAAGTTTATTCTCTCTTGCCTGAGCTTCTGCTTTAATAATTTCGTCTTTGTATTTTACATCTTCTGGATAAAATCTTGCTACTGCTAAACCCTCTTCAACAAGCTTTAAATTAATATTTTTATCATCAAGAAAAATATACCTCAAATACCTCTGATATTGGTCTTTGTCTGTTTGGTCTTTCTCTAATCTAACTTCTTTATTTAAAATCAATTCTTCAAGCCTCTCTTTAGCCTCATCATAACAAGGATATCCTCTTTCATCAGTATCCATACCAAGAAGCCTTACATTCTCTCCCTCTGCAATAATTGTATCTCCATCAATTATTTTAGTTACAATATGCTGTCCAATTAGATTATTATTAGAAAGAGGCTTATTATCATATCCATTATCAACAGATTTCCCAGTTAGTTTTATTGAAAAAAAGATAGAACCCGCTATAATCAGGGCAGAGATTATAATTGCTATAATTATTTTATCTTCTTGTTTCATATTTTGTTAAGAACTCCTCAGATTTTAAGTTTATCTGTTCCCGCCCCATCCACCTCTCTCTCATCCCTTATCTCCAAATCAGCCCTGCTTTTGCCTTTTTTTGCTGGTTTTTTGTCGCCATATCTTGCGTAGCAAGTTTTTATGCCGAGCTTTTTGGCTGTTTTTATGTCCCGTTTTATGCGGTCTCCAACCATTAAAGCTTCTTCTGGCTTGACTTTAAGCTTGCTTAGTGTAATTTGTATAATTTAAATTAGTATACTCTAAAGTATACTATTTATAATAATCCTCTAGGCTATAACTTCCCAATGCCCGCCTTTATCTGGGCCTATTCTTTTAATTAATCCTTTTTCTTTGAGTTTAGAAATTCTTTTTTTAGTATTTCTTAAATTAATCTCTAAAGATTTAGATAACTCTTCAGAAGTTATTTTAGGATTATCCCTAAAAAGTTTTAAGATGTTTTTCTCTTCTTTTGAAAGTAATTTTTCAGTGTCTTTTTCAGTGTCTTTTTCAGTGTCTTTTTCTCTTGCCTTTTTTCCAACCAATTTATCATCAAAAAAGAATTCTATTTTATAATAATCAAGCCTAGATGAAACAACTGGATCTTTTGAATAAAGTGATCTCCATCCCTTAAACATTTTATCAAACCCATAGCCTGCATTTTCTGCTAAATCAATTACCCGAAACATTCTTGTTATTAAAGGATTTCTCGGTAAAGAAATATCTCCTTTCTGCAGCTCCTCATAAGGTTTAGGCAAAGCTCCAGGGCTAAAAAATTCAATTCTATTTGAAAAAACCCTTATTCTTGGTTTCATTGGAGAAAAATAATCTGAATGAATCAAGAGATTTACAAGAGCTTCTCTTATTGCTTTAACTTGTGGCTGATTTTCATCTCTAAATGCCCCCTTCAACTTAAAAGGAATGTCAATTTTTTTTATAATCCTTTCATATATTGCGAAGAAATATTCATATAGATTAGGATATTCTGACATCCTAAATTCATATCTTTTTTCAGCATCTGAATAGCTCGTTCCAAATATTTCTAAATAATCAATCTTAAAATCTGGAAAATATTTTCCAATAGAATCTTCAGCTCCAAAAACTAATAATCCTGCAATTGTAACCTGATCTTTCTCAAGCGCCCTTATTTTAGTTAAAAATTCTTTATCAGAAAGAGAATTATACTGATGTTCTGGCTTTAAGTTCTGTAAATAAGTCCTATATCTTTTAATGCTTTCTTTATTTAAATCATTTATTTTTAAGTTAGTATTTTCTCTGTCTTTTGTTCCAAATGCAGAGTCTCTAAACATAGAGTTTAGTTCTTCTTGCGTAACTCTTTGGTCACTGCTTCCTGCCCTAATAAAAGTATTTTTAGGATTATTATAATAAATTGGCTTGCTTTCAGAAATAGGAATATAAAATGCAAGAATGGTTTTTCCATTAAAATTATACTTCTTGCATTTAACATCTATTTTTTTATTAAATTTTTCTCCATTTCTTAAAACTCCAATAAAATCATGCTCAATTTTACTAGGATTTATGACTCCTAAAATAGTATACTCTTTTCCTTCTTTTTTTACTCCAAATATTAACCATCCCCCTGCAGTGTTTGAGAAAGCACTTACAGTCTCCCAGCTATTTTTTGGAACTTCAGATTTTGCTTCTTTTGCCTCAAAATCTTCCCATTCTATATCGCCTAGTTTTTGGACGAGTTCAATTTTATTCATTTTCACACTCCTCACATCAACCTTTTAGGTTACTACATTAGGGATAAGCGACTTTTTATACTCTTCCAACAGTTCAATTCTTTTTCCTCTTCTCTAATTTTTCTTCTTTTCTATCTCTTGATTTTCTCCTTATCTATTCTTCCTCCAAATCACTCCTCTTGCTCAAGCTTATTCTCCAATCTTTCTCGATTTTAACTTTATCTTTAATTTCATCTTCAATTTCTCCTTTTAGGACTTTGCTGTTTAATCTTAGATAGCAAACCATTGAGCATTCTTCGTAAATTCCTTTATCTTTCATTAATTTTATGAATGCTTCTTTATCTTCTCCTTCAGGCATAACAATCTTATCAAACTCCTTAACAGATGCTTTTGTATTGCTTCCATAAATGACATCAACTTGTTTTTGTTTTGCAAATTCAATTAACTTATCTCTAAACTCTTCTTCTTTTTTCTTTAGTTCTGAGAGCTTAGCTTTAATTTCTGAAAACTCATCAACAAATTTAACTCCTTGATCTTCCTTAAACTTTTCTATAGGCTTTTCTTCTATTTCTGCAAGATGCTTAAAACTAGGGCAGTCTGATTTATAGAGGCAATAATCGCATAATTTTGTAGTGTTTGTAGGAAAATCATTTTCTTTAGTAGCTTCTTCGATTTCCTGGATAACCTCAACAATTTCTTGCTGCAATGCTTTAAGCTGTTCATCTGTTCTCTCACTTGTTATTTCTTTATTAAATGCAAGCATGTGCCATTTTAAAATAACTTTTTTAGCATCTTTGAATTTATCTTTAACCCAAATAGAGTACATTGCAAGCTGCCTGTCTGAATCAGCTTCTTCCTGCAATTTTATTCTTGCGTTTGTTTTGTAATCGCAGACAAAATAAGTGTCTCCCTTACATCCTAATTTATCTATTCTTACATGCCACTGATTTCCATCTGGCAAAGTCAATCTGTCTTGAGTCTCTAACCCAAGAATTGTCATGTCATCATCTTTATGAGAATCATAATAATCTAAAATAAATTTCTCACCCATTTTCCTGTAATTATCTGCTTTAAGCCCCTCATCTTCCCTAACAATTAAAATATCATCAGAATACTCTTTTGCCCATAAATCCCTGTAAAATTTTATCAGGATTTTCTTTTCAACTCTTTTCTTAAATTTCTTATCTTTGTATAGCTTTTCCAGTGTTTGATGAACAAGCTCGCCCATGAAAGCCTCAATTGTCTGTGTAATTTCGGGCTCAATTTTATCAATATAATGAAGCTTATATTGATATGGGCATGTTTCAAATGTATTTATTTTTGAATGTGAGTATGTTGCCATATCTTCTCAACGATTTCATACTTTTTAGAATTAACGTTTTAGTTAGAGATCCCCTACTTTTAATTTTATCTTCACAATCTCCCCTATCTCATTTATCTCAAAATCAGCCCCGCTTTTGCCTTTTTTTACGGGCTTTATTTCAGTTTTATCACATCAATTCCATCAACTTTAGATTTGCAATCTAAACACGCAATGGCAAAATGCTCTGCAAAGCCAAAAATATTTATCTTTTTTGCCATTGCTTTCAGATTTAATTTTATCTCATTTATTTCCCGGGAAGAGAGATTCTTGAATTTTACTTCTCCAATAAATATCTTTTTATTTTTTTTGTCAATTCCGACAATGTCCGCTTCATTTTCATTATCCCACCATCTTCCAAAAAAATAATCTTTATATTGGCTATTCTTAGAGATTTCAGAAAGAGCGACATCTTCAAACAGCCTTCCTACAAAAGAATTTATTTCTGGGAGTATCTTTTCATCATAAAGTTTCTCTTGTTTTTCCTGCTCAATATACTCCTGGTTTTCAAAAACAAATTTAAACCAAAATTTAAAGAAATTATCCTTTAACAGATAGATTCCTTTTCTTGATTTTAATGGGCTTTTTTCTGTGATAGGCACTCTTCTTTCAACTAGCTGGAGATCAATTAAAATGCTCAAATACTTTGTTACAAAAGATTTTTCCAAGCCCGTATCATTAACTATCTGGCTGATTTTAGTGTTTCCTTTTGCTATTGAATAAAGTATTGAAAAATAATTTCTTGGCTCCCTTAACTCCTCTCTTAAGGTAAAAAGCACATCCTGATAGAGAAATTTATTTTTTTTAAGAATGTTTTCAAGGATGTTTTCCTTAAGTGATTTATTAAAATCAAACTCTAATAAATAGGCAGGCATTCCTCCCAGAATAGAATAGTAGTAAATTTTATCTTTTAAAGCAGTTTTTTCTGGAAAAAACAGGCAGGAATCTCTGAACTTTAATGGCTCTAATAGCATCTGTTCTGTTCTTCTGCCATAAATCGGGCTTTTTTTGCCCAGTAATTTTTCCATCATCTGGATTGAGCTTCCACAAAGAACAATAAAGGAATTTTTTTTAGAAAATTTATTGTCCCAATAGTCTTGAAGTATGCTTGTAACTTTTTTTGATGCCTGGACTAGGTATGGAAATTCATCTATGATGATGGGAATTTTTGGTTTCTCTGAAAGATAGGTAAAAAGAGAATCCCAGTTACTAAAAGGATTTAATTTTAAAACTTCATCATTATAAAACTCTGCAATTTGAGAGCTTAATTTTTTAAACTGCTCTGTTTCAGATTCCTGCCTTGCCAAAAGATACACTCCTTTATGCTTTTTTAGAAATTCTTTCAAAAGTTTAGTCTTGCCTACTCTCCTCCTTCCATATAAAATAATTAATTTGGCACTATCTTTTTGGTATAGTTCATTAAGGAAATCCAATTCCTTGACCCGATTTTTGAATGTTTTTTCAGCCATTTTAGTATACTTTACATTAGTATACTCTAAAGTATACTATTTAAATGTTTCCCTTTTTTGCTTGATTCTTAGCATTTTAGGGGCATCTTTGCTCATTCCAATCCTTATTCCTCCTTTCCCAAGCAGCATTTTTTATATTTCTTCCCACTTCCGCATGGGCAGGGTTCGTTTCTGCCTATTTTCTTGAACTTAATTTTAATCCCAAATTCTTTTGATTTCTCTGCTATGAAGCCTAATACAGATTCTTGATTAAGAATCGTGCAGGTATCATACTCATGGGAATTAAAAAGCACTAACATTTTTTGGAAATATTCCAGTGCTCTTTTGCTTGCACCTTCAATTCCATAATAAGAATACCTATATGAAAATATCTCTACAAGGTTCAGGTATGATGCAATAAGCCTCGGATTAAGCACAAGAGACCTATAATAATACTCTACTGCTTTTTCATAATCATTGTTCTTTTCTAAATGATTGGCAAATCTTAGGCAAAGCTCTCCGTTCATTGGCTCTTCATTAATTCTCTTCAGCAGATAATCACGAGCTTTTTTAAAATCCATGGATTTTTCTTCTGCATAAACTTTTTTTCCAGTATTTAAAACGCCTTTATCTTTTCCCATTAAAATCCTAAACTGCTTTCCCATTATCTCTCTTTTTCCAAAATCACTAATTTTAAGATTATGGCCAAGGCAATTCCTGCACATTAATTCATTTTCAAAAAGAAAATATCTGTTTTCAATGCTCCATATCAGCCCGGTTTTTAAGTTCTGTCTTTCCTTGCAATCATTGCATTTAAAGTTAAGCTCAAATTCATCATCAGGGGTTTGAGACCTTTCTAAAAAGTCTTCTTTATCTATTTTAGGATTTTTATTTCCTAATATATCCCCAAATTCCTTGAAATCTTTAAATTTGCCTGCATATTCTGAAATCGTTTTATCAGTCTCTTTTTTATACGCTTCTGGGTCTTTTATCGCCTTTAATGTATCTTCAATTTCTATTTTTTCTTCTGTTGATAGATGATGCATATTAAGCAATTTTTCCAGGAGAATTATTGCGCCCTTGTTTTCTTGCCTGTCAAAATCTAGTATAAATGAGATTATATCAAACCAATTATCATATTTTTTGTAGTCTGAAATATAATCCTCGATGATTTTAACCATGAAACTATAAGCGCTCTCGTCTTTTATCTCTGCTAAAGCTCCAACAAGATAGGTATTGAAAGTTTTGTTTTCAAAATCCTTTTTTACTTCGCTTAATAGCAACTCTGCTGCAGGTTTTCCTATATTTGCCAAAGCTTGCATCGCAAGTTCGCACCTGTCCCAAAAGTCTGTTTTGTCATATTTTTTAATAAAGCCTATTAAAAAATTTAAGGGCTTGTCACTTTTTAACTTAATG
>Ga0210057_1005859_pt1 | contig 15615 bp, 13 predicted proteins | sample CryGeyCG2114_010_2_FD_183968 | JGI IMG/M metagenome (GOLD analysis project Ga0210057, IMG submission 183968) | Groundwater microbial communities from aquifer - Crystal Geyser CG10_big_fil_rev_8/21/14_0.10 (SPAdes) (version 2) | ecosystem: Environmental > Aquatic > Deep subsurface > Groundwater ...
ATTTGGCGATTTTGACTTTCGACTGTGTGGCAGTAGAGTTCTGGAGTTGCCTCAATAAGTGAGCGCAGGGAAGTCTTGACCCCACTGTAGCTGAGTTCACTGGTCTTAGAGTGGCGTAGACCAATGGGAAAGGTAAAAGCACTGGCGTCTCCCTGCTTTGCTAGCTGATCAATTTTCTGCCCGGCGGGATAGCCCAGACCCAGCAATTTCCCCCCTTTATCGAAAGCTTCTCCGGCAGCATCATCAATGGTTCCGCCCAAAACTTCAAAATTTGTGGGGGAATGGGCCAGCAGAAATAAGCTATGTCCGCCACTGACCAGAACTCCAAAATAAGGGTAGGAGACAGACTGGTCTAGATGAATTGCTTCCAAATGGGCGTAGAGGTGATTGACGCCGACTAAAGGGAGTTTATACAAGAGGCTCAGCGTTTTGGCGGCGTTGACGCCAGTCAACAACGGTCCAAGTAGACCGGGGTAGGTGGTGACACCAATCAAGTCGATGTTTTTGGGAGATAAATTTGATGATGAAGTGCTAACACTTTTAAAAATATTTTCTAAGAGTGGCGCCAGTTTGACTAAGTGATTGCGAGCTGCAATCTCAGGCACAACTCCACCCCATTTATGATGAAGCAAATCTTGTGAAAATGATTGCAGCGCCAATACTTCAGGCCGCTGCTTTGAGGCCCCAATCTCGCCACGCAAAAGGCAGATTGAGGTGTCATCACAGCTGGTTTCAATACCCAGGACTAATATTTTTTTACTCATGTTTATTGGCCATTACTGCTCTACATAGCGAGGACAGGACATTTTCTTGTAGGCCTGCGCAAATTTTACTTTATCAAGCTCACCCAAGTTACCCTTTTCATCTCGCACGTACCAGTGTGGAGCTTGATCGGGGACGTGGCAGGTCTGACATTTTTTAGCAATTTCTTCTTGTCGCAGCTTCTTATCAACTGTGTGATTGATAGTAAAGGGATGATCATAGGGTTGGTTGTGGCAGTTTAGACACTGAACATTAGCAAAATCATTTTGGATGGTAAATTTATCATTCAGTTGGTCCCATTTTTTGCGCGCTTTCAAAAGCTCTTTGGCCGGCATTTCGCGAACGCTCTTGCTTATAGGAAGATTTTTACTTACGGCGCTCCAATAGTCCTGGCGAATTTTTTTAAACTGTTTCAGTGATTCTGGATCGTCGGTATTGGCAGAGGTGTACTCCTCATGACTATGATCTTCTTCGCCATCATGCGAGTGGGAGAGAGCAAAAACCACCACGTCTTTAGTACTGCTAAAGCCTCTTTCCTTTTGAAAGCCCAGGGTATGACAGCCAACACACTGGCCATTATTTTCAGAGCGTGCCTTGAGCATGGTTAAAAAGGCTAAGGAGTGTGGTGTTGCTTGCCAGTGCTTTCCTTGAGCTTCATGGCAGTCCAAGCAGCTATTGGCACTAGAAAATTTGGGAAGATTTGTTACCTGGACTGTCATTTTTTCCTGTTCTTCCGCTTGTACTTTTTCCAATTGTTTCTTATGTTCGGCCAAGGAGCCAAAATAGGGGTTAGGTGTTAGTTTACCCGCGACCTCTTGTCTCATTTCTACCAGCTGATACTGATCGGCTGACTTTCCTTTTTCTACATCCAGGATAATATGACCGAGATAATGATTGCGCGATAGAACTTGAACCATTTGAGTTGTTCCTTGTTCATAAGGAATGCGAGTAAAGGATTGAGTGTGGGCACCAATAATCCAGTTCAATTGAGGGAAGGCCTTAGCATTTTCTATATCAAAGTCCATACCTCCATGAGATAGAAGGATGAGGCGATGATTAGGATTGTCGGCTATATAACCATCCGCTTTAATTTCTTCCACTGCTTGTTTTATGGCTAAATGGGCATCGCTCAATAGAGGTGAAATAGCAGCTGTGTAGGAACCGGGATTACCAACTCCAATCAGATAGATGCGGACGTTGCCATTTTCAATCCGTGCCCATTTTTTTACCTTAAGGCCCGAGCCTGGCTTCAAGTTGCTAATTAAAAGCTGCACTTTTGACTTATTTATCAGCCGCGCCAAATAATCTGTTCCCAGTCCTAGGTCTTGGTCGCCGGCGACCATGTAATTAAGCCCTAGGCTTTCAAGTGAGTGAAAAAGATATTCGGCAGTGAAGGTGAGGGAGCTTTTAAGTGTCTCTGGAACATTATTACTGGGAAATAACATATCGCCCGTGTCGATATATATAACGGGCTCGCCATTTTTTTTGATCTCGGCCAAGGCACCGGCCACTTGAGGCAGGCCACCCAAAGGAAACTGGCGACAGCCACATGGGTTGGTCTCGCCATTTACATTATGTCCAAAGACAATATGAATTTTTTTACCATTGCCAGGTAACGTTTTATAATCAGAGGTCTCAAGCTGATTAATCAGCAAAGAGCAGGAATAAATCATAGGCACAAGAATAAAAAGAAGGAGAACAAACAGATTTGTTTTTTTCATGTGAATAATTCCGGTTAATTATTTTAACATTTTTTTAGCATCGCCAACTTGGCGAGATTTAGGATATTTGGAAATCAATTCTGAAAGAATCTGTTGCGCTTCTTCCATCTTCCCCATTTTTTGAAAGGCCTTGGCAAGATAGAGTAATCCGTTAGGAACATATGGTGCTTTGGGATATTCCGAGAACAGTTTCCCAAAGTAGGCACTGGCAGTGTCGTAATCCTTGGCCATATATTCAATCATGCCTAGATTATGGATGACTCGCGCTTTGCGATTGCCTTTAATCGATTTATCGCGCAATAGGCTTTCTAGTTTTGCTTTGGCATCTGAGTACTTGCCTTTGCTATAGATGCTCATCGCCTCATCATAGGGTGAGACTTCTTTTTTGCTCTTAGGGTTTTGACCGGTAATTTTTGAAAGAGTTTTTAAGACCTCATCAATATATTTTTCCTGACCTTCAAGTTTATTTTTCATTGTTTCAATATTTGCTGCGGATTTATCATAGGCAGATTTAGATTCATTCAGTTGTTCCTTGAGTAGCTTGAAATTTTCCTCAAGATCTGAAAAACGTTGTTGCATTTTCTGTTGATTATCGTGTCCCTTATCTTCAATTCTGCCTTGAAGTTGATTTAAGCGCTCTTCAAATTCCTGCAATCGGATGAGTAAGTCAGTAGTGCTTTTTTGTGAGCTTTCCATCTCCTGATTGAGTTCTTGCAAGCGTTGTCTTCTGGCCAATTCTTCTCTTGTGGCGCAGGCCGAGAAAAGTAGTGCAAGACTGAATAAAATACAGACAGTAACAATTCGCAGCGCTGGCTTTTTCATGAATGAATCTCCAATTTTATGCTCAGGGAAATTTTATTATAAATTTTCAAGAGTTGCTTTGCGGATAGCGACAAATTCTGCTTCTTCAGCAAATTTTTTGGATAAGACTGCATACTGTTTTGCTTTGTTAAAAAATTTCTTTTTATAGCTGGCCTTGGCCTTGAGATAGTAAAACTCAGCCTTGCGAAAAAGTCCTGGGGCCAGAGTCTGGGCCTTGGCCTTGCGGGCTGCCAGAAAGGCTGCAGAGGCAAGACTCATTTCTGTTTTGGGCCTTTGAGTGGTAATTCCGCAGCCAGGCAAAAAGGGGCCAAATGAGGCCCCTAAAATTAGAAAAATAACTACAAAAAAACGACCTTTAGTAAACGTCATTTATTATTTTGCCGTAACGACAAAATTTCCACGGCGGTTCTGTCCCCATGAAGTTTCGTCATGTCCAAAAGAAATTGGTCGTTCTTTACCAAATGAAATGATTGAAATGCGGCGGCCTTCTACTCCCTTGGCGACCAAGTAGTCTCTAACAGCTTTGGCGCGTCTTTCACCTAGGGCCAAGTTATACTGGACGCTGCCTCTTTCGTCGCAATGACCTTCAACTTGAACTTCAGCGGTGGCATTGGCCTTTAGGAAAGCGGCATTGGCCTCAAGCGTGCTTTTTGTATCACTGCGAAGTGATGCAGAATTAAAATCAAAATAAACAGTTTTCAAAGCGCCGGCCTTGCCAGAATCACTATCAGCATTGACTTCAAGATTCATTCCCTCATTTTGACCTTCTAGACTGACTTCGTTGCCTGCAGCGGCGGGCTTGTCTTTCTTTTTCATTGAGCCGCAACCACCAACCAGACTTAAAGAAATTAAGATTGAAAGGGGAAGTATCCATTTTTTAGCTAAAACCATTTGAGGTCTCCTTTTTGAAGGCGTATTTTGGGGTTAATTTTTGAAAACAAAAATCTTTATTTCTAATGATAAACTAAAAGCTTTAGTATGAACACATTAGGCAATTTCTTTTTTTTGACTCTTTTGTGTTGCCACGAATAGAAAGCATTGGAGGCTTGTTCATGCGGCAAATAGTTAACCTGAGCGTTCTCGTCGGGCTTGTGTTACTCCCTTTCACCACTTTCGGGAGTGTGGTGTCGCCTAGCGACAAGGATTATTATTCGGTAAATTTACCCAAGGCCAATCTAGACTTAATTTTTCCCGCCGAGTGGCAAGGTGAGCTGCCTTGGATCAGCGATTTTGGTCAGAAGGTTTTTGCCTACTATAGCGATAATTTTGGTCAGCACATAGACGAGAAGACTTCATTACTTCTGGCCTCTTCGCATAATCAAATTTCGAACGCCTTTGCCACTATGTATCCTTACTCAAGCTCGGTTTTTTATCCTGGCGTGGCCTTGGCGCCGGATACTTTTGCTGTAAAGTCTTGGATAGCCGATCTTTTTTTTCATGAAGTCGGGCACCTGTTTCAACTCAATCCCAAACAGGGGCTGGCTAAGTTATCACATAAAATATTTGGCAATAATGTAGTGAATTTTCTTCCCATACCTTTGCCGCTTAAGCCTGTGACAACTTTTCCGCTTCCCGTGATCAATACCCCCACCGGGGTGTTACCCACCTGGATATTAGAAGGTAATGCCGTCTTTAATGAATCGCGTTTTGGTAATGGCGGCAGGCTTTTTAGTGGTGATACCTGGGCACTTTTTTACCTGCTTTTGGGATCGGGAGTTTTGGATGAAACCCGTTTAACTAATAATCATCTGGATTGGCCATATACCAGAGAAAAGTATCTGGTCGGGGGCATTTTTAATCTTTATCTGGCTGAGCGCTTTGGGACTGAAACACTCAACCACTATTTTAGGCAGCATGCTTATCATTTTTGGAACCCTTTACGGGTCAATAAGTCTTTTCAAGAACATTTCGGTCTGTCTTACTCTCAGGCCATTATTGATTTTTTGCAAAGCTATCAGGAAAAAGTGGCGCGATTCAAAACGCTACAAGACAAGCTCCCGGTTTTGGCCGAGTCTAAATTTTTTAGCCCGCTGTCAAAGCAAGATGGCATGATACGCTTTCTTGCATCTGACACCGGTTACGGTTATCCCACACTCTGGGAATTATCAGATAAAGGTCAAGTCAGATTATCCCGTGCCATGGATTTGAAGTTGGATGGTGGCCGCATTTTTAAAGCTAATAATCACTATTATAGCGCCAGTAGTTCTCTGGTTGAGCGTAAAAAAACCCTGGCGGGACTATGGGGAGAAAGTTTAACCCGTATTGAAAAATTTGATAATTGGGCAGTTCAAGATTTACAAACTTCTGGCCCCAAAGTTGAGTGGTTGGCCATGAAAGTGGATAAGTCCTTGCACGCTCCTTTATTATATAAAAATGGTAGTTTTGTGGCAGAGTCAAACTCTTCAGCTATTTTTAATCACCAAGGTCAGGCCATTTATTTTGTTCAGGTCCCTGGTAAGCGTATTTTAAAAATAGACCAGCATAGTGTTTTTGAGGTTGAAGGCTATTACGCCAAGCCGTTAGAAGTGGATGAGAATGGAAATATCTATTTTATTGCCGCGACTGAGATGGGAACAGGATTATTCGTTTTTAAAAAAAGAACTTCTGAAATTTATCGTTTGTCAGACAGTGATGCCATCGTTGATGCCAGACTCGTGAATGATGGCCGCTTTGTGATAGTGGAAATGACTAATCAGGGGTTTCGCTACCTGCTTAGTTCTATGAGTGAGAAAAAACAGGCGGTGCGATCTCCCCACTTTTATTTTGAACAGGAAAAACCCTTTAAACTTTTTCAGGATCAAATCTACACACGCAGCAGTGCTGTGGAAAAGCCTCAAAGTAGCAGCAAAGAAAATTCTATGACTAAATATGTCGCACCATCTTTAGGCAAAATCTCACACTACAATGAACTCAGGGAGATGCGCTTTTCTAGCTGGATGATGCAATATTACAATGATGGCAAGGGTGGGCATGCGGCCTTGAATCTCTATATGGCCGATCCCTTGCTTTACAACGAAGTTCTCTATACTGGCATGTTTAGGCGCGACATTAAAGAAGACAAACATTTTTTGACCTACCAAAATGAAAGATTCTTGCTTAAGTACGGACTTAGTTTTCGCTATGAGGATGTAGCAAAATCAACTGTGCGGGCAGCTGGTACTAAAAATTTATATTTATCACTATTGCGCTTAGGCATGCATGTTTATCGTTACCATGATTGGGATCTATACGCGGAGGCGGGCCTTGGCGCTTCCAATCGCGCCGATGGCAAAAACAATAATTTTGTTGATTATCAGATGCTAAAATTAGAGCGAGTCAAGAATTTTGGTCTTAATCTTTATCCTCACCGTTTATTTCGTTTAAAAGCGGAAAGAAGCAAGGAGAAGGATTTGAAAATATCCACCTATTCTTTTCAGTCAGCCTATGGATTTAACGGGCAACATTTCATTGATCTAGATACTCACTACAAAGAGAGTAACGATGATATTTTAGATGTGGGCGAATCAATTTTGACCAACCAAAAAGTAGTTAGCTACTCGCCTTTGGCGCTTAGAAATAACCGTGGGCGCGGACAAACTTTGAAGGCCTTGCGTCTTGGTATGGACGCCAAGACCATCATTCCTTTGAGTTATTACCACCGCTGGATCCCCTTTGGCATTAGAAGGATCGCGCCCAAACTGATTGGCAATTATTATAAGCTGGGCCCGTCTTTGCAGCTGAGCGACAAAGAATATGGCACAGGTATAGATGTTGAAACATTAATTGCCCACCTGGCACCGGTCGTTGTTTCCTTTAGCTTTCTACACAGTAGTAATATTGAGGTTGGAAATACCTATATGTTGAACGTAAATTTCAGTCATTTTTAAGGCATGCATGAAAGGCGAACTTTCCCCCTTACAACTTTTGCAAAATCTAATCAGTGAATTTAGCGCCGGCAATTTACTCGCAGGCAAATGCAAAGTTCAAGCTCCTGATCTTCATTTGGGTCAGGAGAGTTATTCTTTAGATAAAATAAAACACGTTCATTTCCTCGCCATCGGCAAGGCCGCCATGGGATTGGGGCGTGCGCTTGAGAAAATATTAAAGCAATTGCCGCCAGCGATACAGTATTCCGGCATGGTTATCGCTAACAGTTTTGAGGGTGAGGAGAAAAACTTTGATGCCAGAGTCGAAGTGATAATGGGAAATCATCCTATTCCGTTGCAGAAGTCTTTTATGGCGGGGGAAAAGGCCTGGCAATTCGTCAAAAATTTTTCTCCTGATTCACTGGCGATTTTTGCCATAAGTGGAGGGGGGTCAAGCATACTTGAAATGCCATTGCCGGGCGTGCCGCCTGCTTTTATCTCAAAGGTTGGACAAGAGCTTTTAAAGACTGGCGCGACAATTCAGGAAATGAATCTTGTGCGCCAGTCATTGTCGGCGATTAAGGCCGGCCGGCTACTGACAAATTCCCGCTCACAAATAAATGTAGGCATGATTGTTTCGGATATTCCTGATCGCGATTTGTCCTGGGTCTCATCTGGCCCAACTTTTGCCTCAGAAATTAATTCACAACTGGTGCTTGATATTGCCAAAAAGTATCTAAGCGCCCATAGCTGGCATGAATATAAAATGTTGTTTGAGCAAGGTCAGCTTGCCTTTGCCAGCTCCCGGCCCGCGGGCAAAATCATCAATATGGGAATTGGCAGCGCCCATGATTTGTTAGCAAGTGTAAAAAATAATTTTGAAGAGATTTTTCCTGGCAATTGCCAGTCACTGGGTGTCTTGAATTTAAATTTTGAGCAGGGAATGGAAAAAATCTGGCAAGTACTTTTAACCTGCGATTTTTCTCACCCGGGTTGTTTGATCTCAGGTGGAGAGTTACCAGTGCATGTGGTGGGCGAGGGAGTGGGCGGTCGCAATACTCACTTTGTGCTCGCGAGCGCCAAACGTATTATGCAATCAACCCAACTTGCTTTATGGCAGGCCAAAGATTTTGAGGTTTTTTCACTAGCAAGTGACGGGCGCGATGGAGAAACAGATTGTGCTGGAGCAAAAGTGTCAAAGAATGAAATTTTGCGTTGGCAGCAATTGGGAATAGATCCTCAAAGCTTTTTGCATAATTGCGACAGTTATAATTTCTTCAAACAGCAGGATGGGCTGATCGCAGGCACACCAGTCTCTCACACCAATCTGATGGATGTGCGAGTGATATTTTGGCAATAGAAGCATGCTAACAAGCGTGCTAGCATATTAAACGGGGTATATGGATATGGCGTTAGAACTTAAAAGCACGACTATTCCTGTTTGGTCGCAACTGTCAGAGCAAGTGCCTGGCAATTTGCGAGCCGTATTATTTGACATGGATGGCACATTAGTCGATTCGGAGCCCTTGCATGCTCAGTGCCTGTTTGAAACTATCCACCAGGTGGGCAAAGGCCAGGCGCTTAATTTGTCTTGGCATGAAATCGAGGCCGCCTATACCGGTCAATCTGACCCATGCGTCTACCAAGATTTGGTTGAAAAAGATCAGATTGGCAGCAACTGGAGTTTAGAAAAATTTCTTGCCAAAAAAAATAATTTTTTCGAGAAAAAAATTCAGACAACTGACAAACAAGCTCTCTTTTGGCCACACATGGCAAGTCTATTTAATGCCATAAAACAGCAAGGATTAAAAATTGCCGTTGTCTCCGCCAGCGAGCGCTACACGGTTGAGCTGGTTTTGAAACATATTAATTTATATGAGGAATTGGATATGATAGTGGCGCGCGAAGACTGTCAATACATTAAGCCGCACCCCGGGCCTTATCTCATGGCGATGAAAAATTTAAAAATAGAAACGACGGAAACTCTAATTATTGAAGATTCGAAGACCGGAGTTCAAGCAGCGCGTGCCAGTGGCGCTAACCTCATGATAGCGCGTTGGTTTACCAAGGAATAAAATTTTATGCAAATTTGTAAAATAATTTTTTGTCTAAGCTTGTGTGCTTGCACTTACTCTAGAACTACCGGTATTGTTTCCAAACCCTTTCATGTTCATCAAAATCATTTGGGCGAACAAGAGTATGAACTACAAGACGGAGAGTGCAAGGTTTCTATTCGCGGTCAGTCCACATCCTCCTGGTCTGGAAGCTATAATTTACGTATGCAAATTTTTAATTGTCGCGATCCAAGAGTTCGCGATAGCTTGGTCTCTGATTTATTGGAACATATAAGTAAATTAGGCCTGGATATTAAACATTTGCAAACCATTTACTTGGGACAGGTTTCAGATTATCCAGATATTGCGCTTTGCCTGGCAACCAATTCTCTCAACGCAGATTTTTGGGATAAAGATCGCGGTCGTCCCGTAAGATCTTTAAACATTAACCAAGCTGTTGAAACTTTGTTGCGAGATAACTGCCTCAAGCGCGAATTTTTCAGCATTGTTAGAGGTTATTTTCACAATCTGTCTTATTTGCGAGTGGAAAAAGTCAGCATCGGCAAGGTCACGGAGTTAGATATGGCGCAAGAGCTGCTCAATGCCGGTGGGCACTCGGTTGAGCGAGTGCCGTTTGATGCGGTTATTTATCTCATGGTGGATGATAAGACTCATCCCATATAAACCTTGATTAAAAGCTCCGTGCTGCTTGGTTCTCAAGCTATTTGGGTGCTTCGGCATAACCCTCGATTTGAACCAGTCCCTTGCAAACCCTGCGGGTTTACGGCGGGTGAGGTTAAAAAGAGTGGAAAATTCGTCGCCTTGTTGTGAGCTTGAAGAAAGAACGCGAGATCTTGATTTTAAATTTGTATCTGAAGTGAATTTAGTCGTTAAACATGGGGTAGCGATACTGGTTGGCCCACTCGCGTACAGAATTGGCCATTTCCTGAAAAACTTTTTTGGAGCAGATTCGAATTGCCTTATAGCTTTCATTAAGAAGTAGCTTTCTCATGCGTTTTTCAAAGGCACGTTTTTTCAGTTTGCGCGACAAGCTTGAGCCCAGCAAATAGGGGAGACTAAAAGGGGCCTTGATGATGTCAACCGACAGGCCTATGACTGCCAAAGGGATGGCGAGGGCCAAACTTCCACGGTTATGACCTAGCACAAAGCCTGCGCCAGTTGCCAAGAAAAAAGAATAGCCCTTAAAACGCGTATCAAAACTGCTGTGCATGGCCAGCAGCAAACGCCCCAGTTCTTCGCGCGGGAAGGAGCCTAGAAAGCTCTTTAAAATGGTCCCTTGGGGTGACTTGTCTTTGACATAAAGAGCTATTTCTTTGCATTCCCCGATGGGGGTGTCTGCGGCCTCGTTATGGCAGGTGATGGAAATGGTTTGAGGAACATCCTTTAGTAGCAAGCGGTCAAAGTATACCAGGACAACCTCTGTTTGTTTCATCGGTCTTTGGATTTCTGATTTGTAGGATTGGCTCCAGGCCAACTGGACAGAAGAGAATAATAACAAGAAGACTGTGGCACTTAGGCCATATTTTTTAAAATAAGTTCGCATCATGAGTTATGCATACAAATCAAAAGTGAAGATGGCAAGTTGGGAAACTATATTAATAATTTTTTCCTAGTTATTTTCTAAACGCGTGTTCATTTTTACTAAAGCGCAGGCGCCTTATACAGATCTAAAATGCTGGTAAGCAGAGCAACTCCCTGAGATTGCAATTCTTTAATATCCCGGCCTTGGTTTTTGGGAATATTGCGAATACTTTCGTGAGTGAGAGCGTTGATAGAAAAATCACGTATCAGTGTGATTCGCGACATACCCGGATCGCCGTCGCTAAGCTCGATATTGCCGTTTTGCCACTGATCCAAGCGGCCAAGATGTTCAATGAAGGCGCTTTGAAGCTGGAAAAAGTCGGCGCCTTTAAAATTGCGGTTTACGCGATAAATGAAATCCTGGGTAAAACTGCCATGCATATCCAGAGCGATGGTAATGGGATATTGGCCATTGAGGTAGCGATAGAGGTGAGTCTGGATGGTCTTCACTTCATCCAATGCTTGGGCGGGTGTTTTGCCCCAAACGCGGTTGAGGTCTCTGCCCTTGCTATTATAGCGGGTCATCGCCTCGGCACCATCAGGGTTGACCATAGGGTAGAGAAAAAGCTGAAAGTGCTCAAAGAAATCATCATGCTGCGCTAGTAAGTTGACGAAGCCCTCTATGATGTAATTGGCAGTGCCTTCGTCGCCATGATGGCGGCCAAACATGACAATGCTTTTCTTGCCGGCCACCGGCCTTTCAGGGGTGATGGCATAGAGATTGCGACCTTGAAGGCTTTTGCCAATAATTTCAATTTTATGGCCCTTGGATTTAAAAAATTCTTTTTTGCTGGCGATAAAATCCAGCATTTTTTGGTAGGTGTAATAGGCGACATAGCGGGCATTATAGTCTTGCACGCCGCCCTTTTCATAAGACTCAGCTTCAGTCCCATATTGAACGTCATAGATATGTTCTTGCGAGGTGAAGAGCTCTTGACCCAGTTCCTGCGCATTTTTAAATAGTCCCTGCCCGCGCGCAATAAAAATTTCCTCACCCTGGGCCACCTGCCATAGGATTTCGGCGCCGGACAATTTGCCCTCATGCACGCATTCGCCGAAGGCGACACTACTAAAAACCACCGCTAGAGTAAGGATAAGGCCAAAAATTCTTTTATGCATAATGGAACCTTTTTAAAACTTAGATTTAAATTTCTGAAATTCTTGCCTGTAAAATACGTTCTGTAAAATCGCTCTTGTGGTAGAGAAATGTCTAACTCCGAGATTTTTGGTTGGTCATTTCTGATACTCTCTTACATCTACCTGTCATTTTTACAGACTTTCTTGCCGGATGAGGTAGCTTTGCCAATCTCTTGATAAACTAATATGTAAGATTCGTCCGCGAGAATGGAGTGCTTAGCGATGAATGACCGACCCAATATTTTTTATTTTCTAGCTAAAAAAGTCATCGCTTTATACCTACTTTTATTATTGTTGCCTGCCCAGGCAATGCAGACGCAAGAATTCACTCCCTACCTGGTTAAAAAAGGGGAGTCGATCTCGCAAATTTTACACAATCACAATCTTTCACCTCTTTATGGCGCGAAAGAGTGGGTAGAAAAAGTTCTCAATCTTAATCGCCTGGATATCGAGAGTGCTACAAAACTGCGCATCGGCGACGTCATTGTCCTGCCTCTTCCAACTCATTACTTTTCACCAGAAGAGATCTCGCAAAATTATATTCCGAGGGAAGATCTAGTCGCCCTCATGCCTGAAACTCCAAGGGCCACTAATGGCCCATTTCTTGGCCGGCACTTTGTGGCAATCGGAGTGGGAAATTTTGTGCGTAAAACTAATCTGCAGCAAGGTGGCCAGGTCGCCACCTACCAAAATTTAAACCTCAGCGCTGATTACAAATATCGCGATCGTTCTGTTAACAGGCCTTACACAGTCAACCTCGTCGCCGGTGCCACCGTTTACGGCCAACAAGAATCACGATTTGAAAAAGACCCTGCTATGCACGCCTCTTTTACCCCCAGCTATCGCGCGTTTACTGGCGCCGAGTGGGAATTTGTGAAGTCGCGAACTTTTTTAACTCTATTAAGCGAGGGTGAATATTTTAGCACCGTCGATTATGCTGCCGATCAATATGAAGTGCGCAAGGATATGGCCTTGCGGCTGGGCCCGGGATTTTCCCAGACAATCGGATTTAGGGGCGTGGACTTTACTGTTGGCGCCAGATATCTCAAAACCGCCATTGCCAATCAAAAGAAATTTCAAAACGCCCAGGCTTCCTTAAATGGCGCTCGTTATCAAATGGAAGCAGGTCTGCGCTTATTTGACCGCTATTCGATCAAGGGATTTTATGAAGGTTATAGTTTTTCTGATAATTCAAAAAGTATCTGGTCAACTGGATTGAATTTGGGAATGGAAATATGAAAAGATATTCTCATATTCTGGGAATATTATTTACCCTGCTTTTATTGACTGCTTGTGAAGACAAGGTTTCGCAATCGGTGGAATCCGATGGCCGGGGAGTGCTCGATATCACCCCTCCTGGTAGCGGACCTGGCACAGTACCCACACCGCCACCGGCCAGTACCGCGATTCAAGCATCGGTAGAAAAAGTCACAGGGTCTGCGAGTAATGGCACCTACAATGCCGGCCAGACTCTTTCCCTGACGGTTCATTTTAACAATATCGTAACAGTCAGCGGTCTTCCTCGCCTTGTTTTGTCATTACAAAGTGGCGGACCTGCCTATGCCAATTACGCCTCTGGTAGTAGCAGCAACGTATTAGTTTTTGATTACAATATTAGTCAGGGCGATTTGGTTCACGTTTTAAGTTATAGCGCCGCCACTGATCTGGATTTAAATGGTGGCAGCATTAAAACCGCCAGTGGCGATGATGCCAATATTTCTTTGCCTTTAAGTGGTTCAGGCAACTCCTTGGGGGAAATGCGCCAATACGCTATTTCGCTAAGCGACTCCTTACGCAAGCCGAACCTATCGTCTCAGTGGAAAATATTCGATGCCGACAACTGGGACGCCGATGGCAATGGCAATGTTAGCGACGATAATGCCTTTTCATTTACCCCTTCCTTAAATGGTCTGGTCATGTCAGGCCGGGGCAGTGACTTTTGGAAAAATAATAAATACTACCTGGCGACTTACCTAGATAATCAGACAGGTGATTTTGATTACAGCTTAAAGATCACCCAGGCCAATGCTACTAATAATAGTTCGCGCAAGGGTTTGATGGTGGCCAATAATATGGAAAGCATGGCGAGCGCCGGTATTTTTAATTGCTTTGTTACAGGTAACGGCAAGCTAGGCATTGAGTATGCCAGTGCCGGAAATGATTTTGTAAACAAACAATATCTCTTCTCGACTGGAATTACCCTGCCGGTTTGGATTAGATTGGAAAAAAGTGGCAATGACTTTAATTGCTATTACAAGCAAAATGACGGAGATGCCTGGATCGCCCACAATAAAAATCCCATGAACATCAGTTCAGTTGATCCGATCTTCGACGTGGGTATTTTTTCTTCTGCCAGATCAACTAGCGTGCAAATGCAGGTGCGCTTTGAAGATTTTCTTGATCTTAATTTTTAGCTAATTCTTGGCAGCTTTTTTCTTCGCCATAACGGCAGCGCATACCAATAACATCTCTTTTTGACAGCCACAAAGGTTCTACCATCGGAACAGCGTGCTTAGTTTTGGATTGCAAGGTGACATACTTGTTCATGGAAAAAGCGCCGCGACTGTAGTGCATAATGGAGTGGTAATCGTAGGCACCAACCATGGTTGAGGCACTTTGCTTGTAGAAATTATGTCTTTCATCTTTTGGAATGTTACACCACTTGACGTCGACGAAGGCGTCGCGATCAGGTCGGCTTTGTTCGTGCCAAGCGCCCAAGGCATGACCGATTTCATGGATGGCAGCGCTCTTGCCGCAGCCAATATCGAGCGAGATTTCCTGCTTTCCACTTTGCATACCGACGTATGACCAGCAGCCATCTTTAACTACAAATTCAATATAGTTCGATGGCAAGTCAACGCCTTCCTTGAGTTCAATGAACTCCACTAAGTCACCAATTTTTTTTGTCCAAGTTTTAATCGCGCGGCGGGCGCGGCGAGGTTTTTTAAAATCGCTAGGGATACGATAATAGAATTTATTGTCTTTCCATTTGCGGCCAACGATCAGCACTGCTTTACTACTACTCATTTGTTCCAGACCTTCTTGGCTGGACAAAACGATATCGCCTTGGTGCATGGCCCGCTGGTTTTTCATTTTATAATAAAACTTTTCCATACCGCCGGCCTGTGAAGTGGCCTCTATGGAAGAAACACCCAGGTCCTTGTTGTCATCGTCAGTATCATTAGTCGGGGCGCAACTAGAGTGATCGCGGTTATCCGGTAAGCAAGCAGACAATCCTACGAGCAAAACCAGGGATAAAATAAAGTTAAAACGTAACGACTTAAGCATAGTGGCATTCCTTGAAAGGCATTTTAAAATGACTATTGAACATTCCAATTTTTTCTAAGTTGGTCAAGGCGTGTGTGAAAAACATATTGAGTGATAAGAGTGGCCGGAAGAATATGGCGGGGATGGTTCTAGTATTTCTGGTGTCTTACGGCGAAATGGGCCCGAAGCGGGACATTGATTCAAGTTATGTGCTGCTTGGTTCTCGAGCTATTTCGCTGTGTTTGGTATTTTTAAAATTCACCTGCGGCAACCTGTAGGGTTGCAAAGGTCTGGTCCGAAGCTTTTTTTTGTTTAAAAAATAGATTTTCTTGAGGCCCAAGTGCGCGGGACATTGATTCGAAGTTGTGTGCTGCTTGGTTCTCGAGCTATTTGGTTGTTTCAGCG
>Ga0210057_1005860_pt1 | contig 15613 bp, 17 predicted proteins | sample CryGeyCG2114_010_2_FD_183968 | JGI IMG/M metagenome (GOLD analysis project Ga0210057, IMG submission 183968) | Groundwater microbial communities from aquifer - Crystal Geyser CG10_big_fil_rev_8/21/14_0.10 (SPAdes) (version 2) | ecosystem: Environmental > Aquatic > Deep subsurface > Groundwater ...
TATGATAACGTATTCTATAAGTACAATGACAAGCATGCTCAACTTCCATAAAAAAATCTGAACATCTAGTTACTTAAGCTTTTATCCCAGCCGACCCAGAGGGTCGGGGTATTGAAAAAAATAAAAAATCGAAATCAAATAAGGCAAAAGCGGAGCCCTAAATCCTGCTTTTGGGTAGCCATAAAAATTATCTCCACCTGAGGGAATAAAATCGCTCCATCCATGAGAAAAAGAATAACTTAAAGGATTATGGCTTAAATCTGCTCCAAGATTCAAATAAATTGTTTCATCCCATAATTTTACTGGCATTGAAAAAACGAAAACAATTCTAACTACAAGAGCAATTACAAAAAGTGCAATTAGCCATTTATGTTTTTTTATTATTTGCCGAAAGTCCATATTTTATTACCCAAGAAATTTATTATTAAAGCAATTCCAATTGCTAGAATTTGAGATATTATATAATAAATCCCAAAAATTTCTGTGAAAACATAAAGGAAAAATAAATTTACTAAAAGAGCAGAAACACCAACTAAACCAAATTGTAAATATTTTTTTCCAATTTCTAATTTTACACTTTCCTTAAATGTCCATATTTTATTTAATATAAAGTTACCTGACACAGCGACAATAAAAGAAAAAATCGCAGAAATCAAATAATAAACTCCTGCTTTTTCAGTCAATAAATATAAAATCGCGATATTTACTAAAGTTCCAATCCCACCAATAATTCCAAATTTAACAAACTCTTTAATCACATTTTTTTTATAGGGTAAATATCCCGCTAAATTTTGAAGATAATAAAAAATTTCTTTTGTTCCTGCCTTGCTTTTTCCCTCAACACGATTAATAAAAGTTATTGGAATCTCTTTTATATTTTTATATTTTCCCTTAATGATAATTTCTAATAAAATTTTGAATCCTTTTGGATTTAAATCAGCTTCCTTTATTACATCTTTTTTAATCATAAAAAATCCGGTCATGGGGTCTTTAACTTTTGTATAAACTCTTGATAAAAGAGTTGCAGTTTTGGACATTAGTTTTCTTTTCAAACCCTAGCCTTTTATTTTTCCTCCTTTTATATGTCTGCTACCAATTGTAAAATCTGCTTCGCCTTTTTCTATTGCTTCAAAAAGTTCTTTTATCTTTTCAGGCGGATGACTCCAATCTGCGTCCATAACTCCTAAAACTTCGCCATCCGCAATTTTCCAACCTTCTAAAACTGCTGAAGAAAGCCCAAGTTTTCCTTTTCTATGAATAACCTTAAGATTTTTTTGTTTCTCTTTCAAATCTTCTAAAATTTTCCCAGTTCCGTCTGGAGAATTGTCATCAACCATAATTATCTCTCCATCAATCTTATTTTCTTTAAATTCTTCTTGAATTTTTTTAGTAAGTTTTTGAATGTTCTCTTTTTCGTTGTATGTGGGAATAACCAAACTTAACTTCATTATAATAAAAAATATGAATCAAACATTTATAACTATATCTCTTTGTTAAGTCTCTTTAACACAACTATCCTAAAACCCCAAAACTTATAAACCAATTCTTCAAATTTATAGCATGACAAAAGCAATAGTTTTACAATTTCGTAGAGGAAGAAGGAAAGTTACACCGAGGCATTTTCTCTTAGAAGTGGAAGATGTGACTTCGAGGAAAAAAGCAGAAAAATTAGCTGGGAAAGAAGTTTTTTGGAAAAGCCCGGGGAAAGTATCAAAAATAATTAAAGGAAAAATTTCATCAGCCCACGGAAATAATGGGGTCTTAAGAGCAATTTTTGAAAAAGGCCTGCCAGGACAATCAATTGGAACCGAGGTTGAAATTAAAGAACAATGAAATTAAATCAAAACGAAGTTTTGGAAAAGAAGTTTTTTCTACTTGTGAGAAATTTCTTTTTTTCTAAAAAAGAAAGAAATCAATGAAATTAAATCAAAACGAAGTTTTGGAAAAGAAGTTTTTTCTACTTGTGAGAAATTTCTTTTTTTCTAAAAAAGAAAGAAATCAATGAAATTAAATCAAAACGAAGTTTTGGAAAAGAAGTTTTTTCTACTTGTGAGAAATTTCTTTTTTTCTAAAAAAGAAAGAGATCATGGCACTTAGAAAAGCTTCCGCATACAGTAAAAGGAGAGTAAGACCTTATACCCGAAAATCTAAGAAAAGAAGCAAGTCTTTCATTAAAACAGTTCCAAACTCGAAAATTGTAAAGTTCAAAATGGGAGATTTGAGCGGCTATGACCAAAATAAATTCCCAATCTGCATCGAAATGTTTTCCCTGGAAAAAGTCCAAATTAGGGACAATTCTATCGAGGCTGTTCGACAATATTTAAACAGGTTTCTGCAGACAAAAGTCGGAAAGGAATTTTATCTGGAAGTAAAAATATATCCCCACCACATTCTAAGAGAAAACAAAATGCTTACTGGTGCTGGTGCGGACAGAATGCAAACTGGTATGAGTCAGTCATTTGGAAAGGCAATTGGAAGGGCGGCACTTGTAAGACGGGGGCAAGTTTTATTTATCCTAGGGGTAAAGGATGAAAAAGGAGAAGTTGAAGCAAGAAAATTAATTCGTTCAGTCAGGCCAAGACTTCCATGCAAAGTTTCAACAAAAACCTTGAGATTTTAATCTAATCATTAAAAAGAGTGTTTTCTATTATCAAGTCTTCCTGGATGGGTACTTTCCACTCTGGGGGGTTCATCAAAAGTTTCCCTATAAGAAGAACTTATTGATTCCGGATTTCCTCCAATAAAAATCAACTCTCCGCCCAACCCCCTATAAACAATCCTGTTTTTTTCCTTGATGCTTTTACCACGTTGAAGATGTGAATAATTATCCACAATCTCAACTTCTTTAGGATAACTCTTTCTTCTTTTCTTCCTTGCATTTTGGTAATTTCTTCCAAAATCAATTTCCATCAAGTCACTTTTTGATTATAGTTTTTAAAGTTTTCTATGGCCAACCTATTTAGGTTTTTCGAATATATAAATGCTTAAATAGTTGGTGGATTGTGAAATGTTATGCAAAGAGTATCTGTCCTACTCGCGATTATTGTTGGAGTTTTGATGATTTCTTTATTTTCCCTCGCTGGCGGAGTTGAAAAAGATGTCTTCTCAAATTCAAAAGATGAAGATACAACCTCAGCAACTATCAATCTTACAACTGGAATTGAAAAAGATGTCCTAACAATACCTGGGGGAGAAGTAACCTCTGTAATAATTCTTACTCCGGAGATTGAAGAAGAGATTTCATCAAATCCAAAAAATGAAGGTTCAGATTCATTAATTGTCAATTCTCCCATCGAGATTGAAAAAGATAAGTTTACAATACCTAATAATGAAAAACCCAAAACAGTAATTGATAAGCCTACTACAATCTTTTCTAGTCCTAATGTTGAAAAAGATGTTTACACAGCATTAAAAAGTAATGATTTAACAATGGTGATTGTAAAATTAGACGATTCTAACTTAGATTTGAGTTCTATTGAATCTATAAGAGAAAGTGTAAATGAAAATCAAGAGGAAGTTCTTTCCGAACTTTCCGAAAAAGATTTCAAGATTAAATTTCGTTACAATGTTGTTAATGGATTTGCCGGAGAAGTAACAAAAGAAGGATTAAAAGTTTTGTCCGAAAATCCCTTGGTTGAATCAATTTATTCAGAAAAAATCCTTCATACAACTTTACAAGAAAGCGTTCCTATAATAAATGCCGACGATGTCTGGAATATCCAAGGCACATCTGGAAATATCACTGGACAAGGTCAAGTTGTTTGTGTGATTGATTCTGGAATTGATTATACTCATCCAGATTTAGGAGGTTGCATTGGTCCTGGTTGTAAAGTTCTCGATGGAATTGATTTTATTAATAATGATAATGATCCTATGGACGATAATTCTCATGGAACACATGTAGCAGGAATCGTCGCGGCGAATGGAGGAATAAAAGGAGTTGCACCTGATGCAAAACTACTTGCTGTAAAGGTTTGTGATTCTTCAACTTCCTGTACTGGTTCTGCAATGATTGCAGGAACTGATTGGTGTGTGAATAATGTGTATAATTACAATGTTTCAGTTCTTACTATGAGTATTGGAGACCACGGAGAATACAATCAGAATAATTGTCCGACCTGGATGGACTCTTCTATTAACATGGCAAATTCTTTTAATTTACCAATTACTATTTCATCAGGAAATGAAGGCCATAAGAATGGAATTTCCTATCCTGCTTGTTCTTCCAATGCTACCTCTGTTGGTATGACTTATGATGAAAATCTTGGAAGTCAAAATTTAGGTTCTTGTACCGACTCAACGACGGATGTAGATAAAGTGGTATGTAGGTCTAATACAGGCAGTATACTTGATTTAATGGCCCCAGGTTTTAGAATAAATTCTACAGTTCTTAATGGAAATTATGATGGATACTGGGGAACTTCAATGGCAACTCCTCACGTTGCTGGAACAATTGCATTGATGAAACAACTTAATTCAGGAATGACGCCAGATACTATTGAGGCGAAACTTAAGAGTACGGGGGTCCCAGTTATAGATAATGGAAATGGATTGACATTTCCTAGAATTGATTCTTTAGGAGCTGTATGCACAGTTCCAACAAACGGGATGGTGATTACACAAGACACTGTTCTTTGCTCTGGAAACTATTATTTGCCAAATGGTATAACAATAGGTGCAAATGGAATAACACTTAATGGAAATGGGGCAGGTATTGTAGGGAATCAAATAGTTGGTCCAAGTAGGGGAATTTCTATAATTGGGAAGTCAGATGTTACGATAAGAAATATAAGTATAAGAGATTATAAAAGGGGGATTTATATTTCTTCTTCTTCTGGAATTATTTTAAGAGACAACACTATAAGATATAACTACTTTCAGGGTATTGAACTATCTTCATCTTCTGGTAACACTATATACAACAACTACGTAAGTAACACTGTCAACGCTAACGCTCAAGATGATGGAATAAATAATTGGAACACCATCTTAGATTGCACCCAAAAAAACATAATCGGAGGGCCATGTATAGGGGGAAACTTCTGGGATGATTATTCTGGCGTCGATAATAATGGCGACGGAATTGGAGATACAAACATTCCTTATACTTCAAACGGGAACATACAAAACGGCGGGGATTTTCTTCCCCTTACTGATGCCTCTTCTGGCATCTCCTGCGGCGACACAATTACGTCAGACACAATTTTAACAAATGATTTGCTTAACTGTCCTGGAAATGGAATAACAATGGGAGCATCCGGCATAACTTTAGATTGCGACGGGCACACCATTTCAGGTTCTGGCTCTGGCAATTACCGCGGTATATACCTTTCCAGCAGAAATAACAATGTCATAGAAAACTGTAACATAGAAAATTTCTATAATGGCATCTACCTTTCCTCCTCAGACTCCAATACCCTCACAGGCAACACCGCAAACTCAAATAACAATTATGGCATCTTCATTTACTACTCCTCAAACAACACCCTCACAGGCAACACTGCAGACTTAAACAATTATGGCATCTACCTTTCCTCCTCGGCAAACACTAACACACTCACAAACAACACCGCAAACTCAAACTATTATGGTATTCGCCTTTCCTCTTCAGACTCCAACACCCTCACAGGCAACACTGCAGACTTAAACAATTATGGCATCTACCTTTCCTCCTCGGCAAACACTAACACACTCACAAACAACACCGCAAACTCAAACTATCATGGTATTCGCCTTTCCTACTCAGACTCCAACTCCTTCACAAGCAACACCGCAAACTCAAACTATTATGGCATCCTCCTTTACTCCTCAAACTCCAACACCCTCACAGGCAACACTGCAGACTTAAACGAGTGGGGTATTTATATTACCGGTTTTTCTGAATCAAATATACTTTTCCAAAATTCAATGTCAGGGAACTACAGAAATTTTAATATAGATTCTTTTGACAATACAATTGATACTACTAACACAGTCAACTCTAGGCCAGTTTACTACCTCTCAAATATCCAGAATCAGGTCTTTGACGAAACAACAAACGCAGGATTCTTTGCCTGCATAAATTGCAATAATATAACCGTTCAAAACCTTGCTCTTTACAACAACTCCCACGGAATTTTGCTACTTGGCACCAACAATTCTCTTATCTCAAATAACACTGCAGACTCAAATACTTATTATGGCATCCTCCTTCAATCCTCAGACTCCAACACTCTTACGAGCAACACCGCAAACTTAAACAATTATGGCATCCTCCTTTCCTCCTCAAACTCCAACACCCTCACAGGCAACACTGCAGATTCAAATACTTATTATGGCATCCAGCTTTACTTATCCTCAAACTCCAACACCCTCACAGGCAACACTGCAGACTCAAATACTTATTATGGCATCCGCCTTTCCTCCTCAAACTCCAACACTCTTACGAGCAACACCGCAAGCTCAAACAATGATGGCATCCTCCTTCAATCCTCAAACTCCAACACTCTTACGAGCAACACCGCAAACTTAAACAATTATGGCATCCGCCTTGAATTCTCAGACTCCAATCTTATCTACAACAACTTCTTCAACAACACCAACAACGCATGGGATGACGGCTTCAATTTCTGGAACACGACTCTCGATTGTACACAGACAAATATTATTGGAGGTCCATGCATCGCAGGAAACTTCTGGTCTGACTACAGCGGAACAGATACAAACGGTGACGGCATCGGCGACACAAATATTCCTTACAATTCCAACGGGGAAATACAAAACGGCGGGGATTTTCTTCCATTAACAAATCCAACCTGCATAACTCCAACCGACGGCATGACAATAACTCAGGACACCGCATTTTGCGAGGGAACATACAACCTTCCAAACGGGATAGTTATCGGAGCAGACGGAATAACCCTTAATGGAAATGGAGCCGTGCTTAATGGAAATTCAGCTTTAACAGGAATTTTGATGGAAGGAAGAAATGGAGTTACAATAAATAACATAAGTGTACAAAATTATTATTATGGAATCAAACTATCAAACTCAAATTCCAATACCATTTCAAACAGCATTGTAAATTTAAATATCGCTGGCTTTTCCATTTCCTCTTCTTCAATAAACTACATTAACAATAACAATATTTATTCAAACAATTATGGCATTTCTGCATCATCATCTTTAGATAATACAATTACTTCAAATATAATTGATTCAAACTCAATTAACGGCATCTTTCTTACCGATTCTTCCTCTAACAACACAATCGCATTGAATACTTTAAACTCCAACTCAGTAAATGGAGTAAGGCTTTTGTCATCTTCGGGGAATACCTTCTATGATAATATATTCGACAACACAAACAATGCCCAAGACAATGGATTAAACTTCTGGAACACAACTCTCGATTGTTCACAGACAAATATTATTGGAGGACAATGCATTGGCGGGAACTTCTGGCACGATTATTTAGGACAAGACCAGAACGGCGACGGAATTGGAGATACAAATATTCCTTACAATTCCAACGGAAACATACAAAACGGTGGGGACTTTCTCCCGCTAACAACTGCAAACAACAACACGGCACCATATATCACTTCATTCCCATTTCTTAACGCAACACTTTATTCCACATATTATTATGATGTAGACGCTGATGACGCAGAAAACGATACACTAACCTACTCATTACTTATTTCGCCAGACAATAACATGACAATAAATTCTCTAACAGGCGAAATTTCGTGGTTTGTTAACATAAGTTATCCTTACGGTTCAACATTAAATCCTCTTCGTTGGAAAACAAATATTCCTGTATCAGTTGAAGTCAGCGACGGATATTTGACAGATTCTCAAGATTGGGAGATTACTGTGGTTAGTGTTTGATGAATTATTTTTAAGGGGACGATAGGTGCTTCGCACAGATTTTTATTCTAAACAGTTTAGTAATTTGTAAGTCATATAGATATTGGTCTCTTAAAATTTTATTTTATTAAAATTAAATAATATCTGTTTTTGTAAATACTGATTAGATTTATTTTTGAACTTTGCTAAATGGAAAAGTTTTTCTTATTCTTTTTTTGTATGTTTGGTGTGTTTATCATGGCAAATGAAACTTAAATTTCGTAAGTTCCCATAGTAATATGCGCTTTGAAAGCCTTGAGTTGCCCTTTAGAAAATGAAGTAGGATAAGTTCTTTCAATCTCATCCAAAGGAATTCCGGAGCTGAGCAAATCAATTGCTTCTTCTTTTGTAATTTTTTCTAAATCGGAGTCTTCTTCATGTTCTGCTAATTCTTCTTCGACTCTTATTGGTTTTTCACCATAAGTTCCCATAGTAACATGGGCCTTCCATTGTGCGAGGGGTTTCCCGTTTACTCCTCGGTATTTTTCTCTAACCTCGTCCACACTCGCACCATTTTTGAATTCCTCAATTGCCTTTTGCTTTGTTAAAACAGGACGGGCTGATGAGCCGAGAAATTGTCTTGGTCTAGAAACTCCTTCATCTGAGCGAACTGAAAATTTTTCAGATTCTATTTGGAATTTAATAATTTCTTTCCTTAATCTTTTTTTATCTGAAATGTCCAATTTATTTGGAAAACCAAGAAGTCCGGCAATCTTTTTTAGTTGAGAAAAAACATTGTATGAACGACCAACGTGAATTACCTCTCCTAACATAGGACTTCCAGATTCAGAAATATAGGAATACCTTTCTTTTTCTCTTGTTTGAAATCTATTTGAACCAGATCTAATTAATAAGTCAAAAATCATTGCTCCACTTTGTTCAGGAGTAAATTCGGGGAAATAATCACTTAGTAGTTTTCTCGAATTATCTACAAGCCTATCTTCTAAATATGCTCTTAAATCCAGCGCATCTAAACCAAAACAATAAAGTTCTGAAGCAATGATATCTTCATTAATTTCAATTTTTCTTCCTATTTTTAAAGATAATTCTCTTTCCAATCTTTTAACTAGGGTCCCATTAAGGTTACTATTGATACATCTTGCAATATCATCAAACACTTTAATAGGATACTCTCCAATTGTTCCCCCAACAATTCCGGTAATTCCATCAGATTTAAATGATTTTAAATCGCTTTCAGAGTATAACTTGGACCTTTTTAATTTTTTTTCAATAGTAAATTGCAATTTAGTTTTCTTAGGATTTCGATCTCCTTCTCTAAGTAAAACTAAATCTTGTCCCTGGTTATATAACATCCCACTATGTGAATCTCTTCTCGCCAAATTCACTTGATGATATAAAAAATGATTAATTGTTTGTTTTGTTAAAATTTCCTCTAATGAATCCAATTGGCTCCTACTCAGAGGATTAGTATAATCTAAACTAACAATATCTAAATCTAAACTTTCCTGAGAAGCAAGATAATCTTCCAAATCTCCTCTGACAACTTGTATGCCTAAATTTTTTCTTTCAAGTTCATCGGCTATTTCCCTATCTCTTTCAATCCCATATATATTTCCTCTAGGAATACCCGAATGGTCATAAACTTCATAAACTTCAGCAGCATCAATTCCAGGAAAACACAGAACATGCAAATCTTTTGGCTTTCTAAATTTTAATAAAGTTCTTTCTATCATATCTCTAACTAAATCTCGGGATTTTGATTTAGCCCAGTCGCTACCATATTTCTTATCTGATTGAATATTTTTAGCCATAAAAATTAAACATTTACTTATTTTATAAACCTTTCCCCTTTGCCATCCCTTAAAAGTAACAACCCATCAAAAGATTTATAAAGAACCTATTTCTAGGTATTTCATGGAAAAAGAATTCAATTTAGATGAAATAAGTAAGAAATACCTGAAAAACCCTTGGGAAAAAGCATCAAATATTGATAATGTAAGTGCTATAAAAGTTGATTCGCTTAAAGAAACAGTTGAAGAAATTGAAGAGCTTATAAAAGAGAGGAAAATTCTAAGTCAAAACTTTATCAAAGAGTCTGAAAAAATGAAAACAAGCATAAATAATTTTCTGCTTGAAAATGCACCAAAAGGCGAGGACGATTCAGAGTTCATCAGAGAGCGAACGGATTTAAGAAAAAAACAAATTGAAATTTCTGAAATTCAGCTAAATGAGCAAGTCAATTGCTGGCAGGATATTGCACTATTGAAAAAAGAGCTTCGTGAAAGAGAAAAAGAATTGACTGAAAAACAAACCAGAACGGAAATGATTGCAAAAATCTTGGGAGACGAAGAATAAAATGAGAAGATATAAAGTAGTCGATAGAGGAACTAGCAAAACAACTGATTTAGAGGGGGGCACAACGTATCAATTTGGAAAAACTAAAGAGGTTTACTATGAGGGTAATAGTTTTAGAGATGCTCATTTCTTTGCGCAAAATTATTCTTCATTTTATCCAAATCATGACATCATTATCGAAAATAAAGAACAATTAGAAGGACTAACTAAAATAAAATGGTTTCAAAAAGGATTAGTAAGGTATACAGGGAAGTATAGGGAAACTAAATAAAATGGAATATAAGCCTGATATAGATTTTGGACTTGAATTATTCGAAGGAAAGATGAAACTCCAAGAAAGAACTGGGATAATTTATGACATGTTCACTAATAGAAATACCGGAGAAATTATCTTAATTAAATCCGGCAGACTAACAGAAGCTTTTTCATCCAACGAAACTTATGGATTTCCTGAAATTTCGGATGAGTTTTATGATAAAATGCTTGAAGAGAGGAGATTGTAATGGAAGACGGACAACTGGAACTGGTAGTCGGAAAAGAAGGAGAAATTAATCCTAAAAAAGATTTCAAAAGATGGAGGGAGGTAATCGACGGGCAATTTCCTTTAGGAGTCGCATTCCCTCCAACAGAAGACGGAGAATTTTACGCGGTAATCATTTGTGAACCAAGAAGATATGAGACAGTAGTTTCGCAAATAGCTTATAGCTTAGCAAAATCAGGAGGAGGATTCTATATTAAACATAGAACAGAGAGATAAAATGATACAAACACGCCCGCTTTCCGTAGAGGAAATCTGCAACAAACTTCGGCCGGTTTTCGGAAAGAAAATAGACGAAATTTATTTCCAATATAGCATCGCTGAAGACAGAGAAGGCAGGGAAGAAATAGCACATTTACTAAACGCACTTTACCAAAAGAACTTAAATAAATTATTAGACAAAGGGGTTTTGCTTGAGCCGCCAATTGAAGAGTTGGTAAATGGAAATTACGAAATTGCAAAAGTTAGTTATGCAGGCAAAAAATTGTATCCTTTCAATCTTCGGGAAAAAGATTGGCAAAGGCACATCTGCATTACCGGAATGTCCGGTTCCGGAAAGACGACTCTTGCAATGAACATTGTTGAAGAGCTGCAAAAACACAACAAGCCATTTCTTGTTTTTGATTGGAAAAAATCTTTTAGACCCCTAATAGCACTAAATCCAAAATTAATTGCCTTTACCGTCGGAGATGAAGGCACAACAAATCTTTTCAAGTTAAATCTGAACAAGCCGCCAAAAGGAGTAGCACCAAAAGAGTGGCTCGTCGTTTTAGCAGACCTTTTGACAGAGAGTTTCATGGCGTCTTTCGGAGTCCATAAAATTTTACTGGAAACTTTGGACGAAGCGTTCAAAGAATGGGGGGTCTACAACGGTTCAGAAAATTACCCTACATGGAACCATATAAAATGGAGATTGGAAGAAAAAGCACAAAAGACTGGGGGAAGAGAATTCGGTTGGCTCGAATCTGCGTTAAGGATTACCACTGTTTTAACTTTCGGAGAGCTGGGGAAAACCCTGAACTATAAGGGAGAAAACTCAATTTCTGTAGAAGAATTGCTGCAAAATCAGGTTATAATGGAATTAAATTCCCTTGGCAATGTTGAAAAAAAATTCTTCTGCGAATTTTTATTAACATACATCTACAAGCTAAAAAAGGCAAGGCAAAACGAAATAGGCTCCGGATTTGACCATGCAATAATCGTCGACGAAGCGCACAATATTTTTTTAAAAAAACCAACAACTTTTGCAAACGAATCTGTGACAGACATGATTTATAGGGAAATGAGGGAATACGGAACAAGTTTAATTTGCCTGGACCAGCATATTTCAAAAATTTCCGACACTGTAAAAGGAAATAGTGCCTGCCATATAGCTTTCCAACAGCAACTCCCACAGGACATCGAAGACATTTCCGGCCTAATGCAATTAAAAGAGAGCAAACATTTCTTCTCAAGTCTGCAAGTTGGAACAGCAATCGTAAAATTATCTGAACGGCATACCTTTCCTTTCCTGATTGAGGTTCCATTCTCTGAATCAAGAAATATAAAAGTTACAAACGAAGACATAAAATCAAGAATGCAGGCTTTAATTTTGAATCAGGATTTCAAAGAAGAAAAAGACCCTGAGTTTAATAAACAGATAACAAAACAACATGAAAATTTCCTCGAAAATAAAAAAGAAGTCTCAGATGTTCTTTACGAATTTATTCAGGAGCATTTAAATCAGGGAATTGAACTGGAAGAAATAGAAAAAATTCTGGAGCAAAGCAAATCTCAGGGAAATTATACAAGTCAGGATATAATCAAAGCAATAAATAGGATTTTTGACGGTCGGTTAAAAGAAAAAAGTAACATAACAAATCTGGAATTAACTGAAGAGCAGGAAAAATTTATCAGATTTTTAGTGAAGAATCCAAACCATAATTTAAGCACAGTTGAAGTTTACAAGAAAATCGGTTTGTCTTCAAGAAAGGGAACTAAGATAAAAAATGAGCTCGAGCAAAAGGGATTGATAAAAATTGAAGAAAAAAAATACGACAAAGGCTGGAAAAAGTTGATAAGAGCAAATTAGATTATTGCATATGACAAGATAATGCCCTAACGGGTAGCCCCGCTATGTAATTCTATCCAATCGCTTATCTTTGACATATCCTTCGGTGGAGGTTTATCGCAAAACAGAACAATCTCCATCCCCTCTCCGCATTTAGAACAACAAATTTCTCTTTTACTGTTAAAAACAGATAATATTTTCTCTCTTATAATTAACTGTTTAATTACCTTATTTTTTCTTCTTGAATAACATCCGTAATATCTTACCAATCTGAAATGTTTATCTGGAATGTGCTGAATAATTGCAGAAATAAAATCATGTGCCAACATTATTTTAAGCAACTTACATAATCTAAATAACGGATTAACAAATTAATAAATAACATTAAATCTCTGTTCAGGAAGAACGGCTATAATATCAATTATATCCTGAAGAAATAAAAGAATTTTTAGCTCTGCCGTAATCCTTTATAAGCATCGGAGATACTGATAAACAACACAAATAGATATAAATCACTTCTTCGTTCTGAGATTATGGAAGAAGACCTATTTTATGTCGTTGCCTGTCCCGTGAATCCAACTGGTCCTTTTGTGCTGGTAAGAGAAGGAGATTTAGTTTCGTACTATAAAGCGACAGAGATTAGCAATAAGATTTCTTCGGTTGGATTTTACAGACCAGGGATTTTGCCAGAACCTGAAGCCATGGAGATGAAAATTGAGGAATTTAAAATTATGTCGCTTGAAGAGATTTTAACAGACTCTCAAAAGATGCTTGAGAAGTCAAAGGATTTTTCTGATTTAGGAAAAGAGCCGAAGAAGGCGGAAGAGAAGTGACTGATTCGAAATTGAAAGTTTTTTATAATCAAAATTACTTTAAAATTTATGAAAAAGGAAACTTTTGGATTTAGCAGGGAAGAGTTGAGAATATTAAGAAAGTTGAACACACCTCCAAAAATTCAGGATTTTTTAAATTCTTTAAAAATCAATTTTGAGGAGGAAGGAGATACTTGTTTTTCTCCAAGGAAAGTTTTAAAGGAGGGAAGAGCTCATTGCATTGAGGGTGCATTGCTTGCTGCGTCTGCGTTAAGATTTCATGGTTATCGTCCTTTAATCGTTGATTTGGAAGCAGACAACAAAGACGAAGACCATGTGATTGCCGTCTTTAATATTAAAAACAAATGGGGAGCGATAACGAAGACAAATCATGCTGTTTTAAGATACAGAGAACCAATTTATAGAGATATAAGGGAATTAGTAATGTCTTTTTTTCATGAATATTTTTTAAACTCGAACGGGAAGAAAACTTTAAGAGCATATTCTCGTCCTGTTGATTTGAGCAGATTTGATAAAAAAGGGTGGATGACTTCCGACGAAGATGTTTGGTATATTCCGGAATATTTAACCGAGATAAAACATATTAAGATATTGGATGGAAAAAATATCAGGAAACTAAGAAGGGCAGACTCAATCGAAATAGAAGCCGGAAAGTTGACCGAGTACAAGAAGGGTTAGATTTTTTGGCTTTGTTGCATGATTGAGCTATAAAACAGCAAAGCAGTATAGCTGTTCTTTCAGAACAGGAGTTTAATGTTTATTATTAATTTGTTAAATTATAGACGAGAGAAAAATAGGTTGCTCAGGCATGCTCGTTACGAGGAGATTGCAAATTATGTTTTATATAAAATCTCACTTAATAGTTGTTTAGCTCATACAAATATTTATACCAAACACTTTAAAGTGCAATATACAAACATTTATACCAAAGCTTTCTAAAGGTTTTTAAAGGAATAGTTTATTGTATGTTAAGATGAATAAAGAAATAATCTTAACAATAAGCTTAATGCTTTTAGTTGGACTTGCAATTTTTGTTTCAGCAAATAGCATGGTTAAAAACAGTAAGGGGGTTTACGAAGCTGAAGTTTATTTAAGTGAAGGGTGGAATTTGATTTCAGGGACTATTCCGGAAGACGGAATTCTACCTGATAGCGATGTAAAACTTTCAAACATTAAAGCAGTGTGGTATTATTCTCCTTTGCAAAAGAAATATCTTCAGGTTCATCCTAATACTAATTTTAATTGGGATGCAATCCAGCAAGATGATGATGATTTTGTTCTAACAAATGCTATGTTTGTATATTCTGATAAAGCAGGCTTATTCAAATATTCAACATTAGAAGATTATCCCTCTGATGGACGACAATTATACTCCGGATGGAATTTAGTAAGTATGACTCCTGATATGATTGAAGATTCAGAAAATCCGGATTTAACTTTTGAAGAAATAAAAGGAAATTGTGAGGTTGAAAAGGCATATTATTTCTTTGATGGAGATTGGGTTTTATTTGATATGCCTGAAATGGATTCAACATTATTAGGAAAAGGAATGGCAATTAAAGTATCTCAAAATTGTAAACTCGAAAAAACAGGAAGTTCAACAACTCCCCCATCATTACCATAAACCGAAAAAATGATAAAAAATAAAAGAGGTTCAGCTTGGGTTTGGATTTTAATAATTTTAATTGCGGTTGGAATTGGAGCATATTTTCTTTTAACTGGAGGAGTACCAAAACCTCCTGCACTACCTTCTGGATAAACGGCCCGCTAAAATCTTCTTTTTAGAAAAAAGCCACAACAAGTTATGTCATGTTTTTCTCGCAGGCTCGGAAAAAAAAGCAAAAAATCGGCAAACTCTCTTTATTTATTGGGATTTAATGGCGTTTCCCTATTCGCACTTCACTCTTGTTATCCTTATTTTAGTTAGTCAAGAGCAAAGATGCTTACCATCTACAAATCTGCACTCACTCTTCGGAATTTTTTGCT
>Ga0210057_1005863_pt1 | contig 15602 bp, 22 predicted proteins | sample CryGeyCG2114_010_2_FD_183968 | JGI IMG/M metagenome (GOLD analysis project Ga0210057, IMG submission 183968) | Groundwater microbial communities from aquifer - Crystal Geyser CG10_big_fil_rev_8/21/14_0.10 (SPAdes) (version 2) | ecosystem: Environmental > Aquatic > Deep subsurface > Groundwater ...
TGGCCCGCGCTTGGAAAGAACATCTGCCTCGATTATTAAAAGAATTCATGGCTCGAAACAATCACAAAGAATGGTTTACTTCACCCATTAACTTTTTAACCCTTGTTCCAAGTCAGTTAGGTTGACCCAGTATTCCTCGGAATATTGGGATATTTTGGAAACTCAATTAATTTTCGTTTCCAATTCTCCCGCCTTTGTTAAAACTTCCAGGTAATGCAAGCCGGGTAGGGAATAACGGTTCAGTCCCTGGCCCTTAAGCAACGAAGTGATATTGGAAATGTCTTTCTTTTTAATATAATTAATCCTGCCAACTTCCTGTTTTTTAACTAACACGGTCTGGTTAAAGTCCTTAACCTGCCCTCTTAAATTGATATTGTTTACAAGCAGCAAATTATCGGGAAAATTTATAGCGCTCCCATTTTGTTCCGCCTTTTCTAAGGATAGCGAACGCAAAGTCAAAAGCTTCCTTTTCTGGAAAGTGACACGGGAAATATTACCCGCCCGGTCCGTGGCCGAACATTCACTATTATCGCAGTCGGGCTGGATACCGTCATTTTGATTATCCGTCGCCTCAAATACAAAATCGTTGCTGTCCAAGCTAAAACTTGTTTTGAACTCCGGCGGGGTCTTATCTATAGCAAAGCTGACAGCCTGCCCCAACTCCCGGTTGCCGGCGTTGTCAATGGAATAAAATTTCAGCTCGTGTTCTCCTTCGTCCGTAATTATAATTGTGTTTACATACTCCTCAAACGCGCCGCCGTCCAAACTAAATAAAAGTTCATACACCCCCGATGTTTGCGTCTCCAGACCTGAAATTACCGGGTCTTCCGCCAAAAAATTTATATGGACATCACTTCTATAGAATCCAGGCTTTCCCATAAGGCCCGCAATGATTGAAATTGAAACAGGCGCGATTAAATCCTGTGACATGTTTTCGTCCAAGACGGAATGTGGGCTTAAAATCTCGTCTGTGCTTCCGTTACCGTCGTTATCCAGTAATAATTGAGCCTGGTTATTGGCAAACTCCAAAGTCGCCAAGGTTTGCGGAGATACGGGAATATTAATAAAGTTTTGGGTTTGGACAACGCTATTTCCGTCTATATCATCAATGCCTAAAGTAAACGAACCCTCGCCTGTGCCGTTAAAATTGATGCCGTACGGCGCGCCTTCGTCCGGCAAATAGACGAACTTATGTTCACTAAACACCTTAAAATCCGCTCCCGGAATGTCGTTCTGCAAACTACCGTCTTCGGCAAAGCCCAGACGGTTGTCGAATTGGTCAAAAATTTCCAAGGATAAAGGGCTATAAATGGCCATTGCTTTCCCGTTTAGCTTACATGCATTAACATCTCCGGTAATCGTACTGCCCGTATCCAAAACTGTCCCCGCAATAATATTCACGATTTGCTGGCGAGCGCCGTTCTGGGAGAGCATTTTAGAATGATCCGCATTTAAGACAAAAAACCTTTTATCGTTGTCTACTGGCAGGTTGGTGGCACTTTCCAAAGGCACCGTGCCATCGCCCGGAGTTTCCTGGGGTTTTAAATATTCAATTACCGGATTACCGAACAAATCCGTCCCTTTGTCTTTTTCAATTATTTTGCCGATGGTCCCGCTCTTACAGCCTGCGATATTATACACATCCACGCCTTCATCGCGTAAATCAAAATTATCAAAAATCTGGGTATGGAGGTTGGCGGCGTTCGCGTAAGCCATGCTATTCATGCCACGGTTATCCACCAGCCAATTAATAGTTTCAGTATGGGACAAATCTTTAACTTCGTCCCTGGCTAAAAATTTTTGTTTTATAGTCCTGAAATAGCTGCCTTTTTCGTCGTAATAGTTCTGACTGGGAGCCAGATCGTAAACCACCGGCAGATTTTGAGCAATTTTTTTCATTTCGCCGTCAGCCAAAGCGACAATTCCAAAACCATCGCCTTGTACAAAAACTTTCACGGCTTTTGGAGCTCCCGTATTAGGTACGCCGACAAAGACAGCTTTGTTGATGTAGTGATTTCCGGGATTATTCATAACGTATTCCTTAACAAGCAACCCCCCTGTGCTATGAGCGACAATATCTACTTCACCGCCGTTCCTTATTTCGTTTATTTTATTTTTTAGCGCGTCAAGATTGGTCTGGTTTATGCCATAGCGCCAGTCGTAAGGAAACATAAACAAATCCTGCCCTTCAATATAGCCTTGATTAGTAAACTCAGTTAATAATCCTTGCGTGTAATCAAAATTAAAAAACAAATAACTTTTTTTCTTAATCACTTCGCTTACTAGTATCGAAGTATCCAGTGGGGCAAGATTCGCTTTAAATTGCAAAGGATCCATAAATTCGTCACCAAGATCATTTACCATAGCCGTGGGATTAACCCATAAAGTATCTCCGCCCTTTACCAAATCTGTCCCCAATACGCCCGGCACAATCAAGACCGGAGTTTTGCTGTTTTGTCCCTGAATATCAAGAGCAGTGGAGACAAAGCTGGAACCTTGCACGTCGTTAATCTTCAAAGTAAATACTGCCTTGTGGGGCGGCCCAAAGTTCGTAAACACTGGTACGCTAAAGGTTACGTGGCAACCGGAGCAATTGAGGAGCATGTTAGTATCGTCGTCGTAGACTCGGTAGGAGTAGGTGCTTGGGCCGCTCAAGTTGTAAAAGCGAATGGAGAAATTCCTTATGCCCGCAGGCAGTCCCAGGGGGAAAAAGGCAGGAGTAAAATTATTTACTTTCAAACAATCCGCAGACCGAAGCATCCTGACGGCATTGGTCATTGCGCCCGCTGGATTGGCGGTTGTTTTAAAATGGACATTTAAAAAGCCATCGACGTATTCATGGCTTTGAAAGTTTTCAAATATTCCCTGGGCAGAATGGTTTGTGTACAAATCGCATTCCCCGGCGGCTAAACCAGTTGCAGGCCAAGTTAACAGTGCCACTGGAGTTAATATAACAAAAATTAAAAGCAAGATTAATTTTTTCATTTCTTTTGAAAACTTAATGGATCAGAAAGAAATATTTACCACATTCAGTCCGAGATAAAATATGTAGGCCAATATCATAAAAATGATAATAGACAAAGCCAACCATAGATTATCTTTTTCCTTTTTGGCGATAACGCCTATCCACGCGCTTGAAATTGCTGATATTAAAACAAATCCGAATTTAAAATGATTTTGATAATCTTCTAGCCAATTACCCGCGTATTCAAATTGCCTATCGTAAAGATAGGCCAATACTAATGGCGATATCACTAAAAAAATTAATATCTTTAGTTTTTTTGGCATAATTGATTTTATTTCTCCTTAAGTTTTCTTTTATTTATCATAACAAATAAAAAAACCCTGTCAAACAAGGGGAAAATTAAAATACGTATTTAAATAAGTATTAACAAAAACCTGCCTCTATTATGGCAGGTTTTATTGGAATTGTGAATTGGTTTACCCCTCACCCGTCCCGATTTCATCGGGACACCCTCTCCCGCGCCTGCTGGCGTGGCGAGGGAAAAAAGATATTCGCCCCAGGCGAATACTAGAACCCTTCGTAATCGTGCATGGTAAGCTGAGCTTCTATTTTCTTAATGACTTCAATAACCACGGCCACCACAATCAAAAGGCCCGTACCGCCAATAGTTAAAGCCTGCGTACCGGTAATACCCTGCATAAATAAAGGCAAGACCGCGATTAACGCCAAGAAAAATGCGCCCGCTAAAGTTATGCGGTTAAGTACCATAGAAAGATAGTCCGCCGTTTGCCCGCCCGGCCGCAGGCCGGGAATAAATCCCCCGTTTTTCTGGACATTCTCGGCTATTTCTTCGGGATTAAAAACTACGGCGGTATAAAAATAAGTAAAGGCCATAACCATAACAAAATAAACTATGCCATAAAACAGCCCTTGGTTGCTGAAAAGTTCTATAACTTTTTGGGCGTTATTGGCCAAAAACGCTGACTTTGCATTCACAAAAAATTGCGCGATCATGGCGGGAAACAACATTATAGATATAGCAAAAATAATTGGAATAACACCCGCCTGGTTAAGCCTTAAAGGCAAATGAGTATCCACGCCGCCCGAAAGTTTATTACCGCGGACCCGTTTGGCATAGGCGATTGGAATATTCCTTTGGGCTTCAGTAACCAAAACCACACCGGCAACTACAATAATAATTACGGCCACAAAAGCTAAAACCGTCGGGAGCTTGGTCGGATCGTACCAGTCCTTTAAAAAACCAATATTAGATGGGATCTGCGAGACAATGCCCGCAAAAATAATTAACGAAATACCGTTGCCTATGTCGTATTCGGACATTATTTCTCCAATCCACATTAAAAGCATGGTTCCGGCTGTAATGGAAAGCAAGGTAATAAACCACTGGAAGGGAGTAAATGTCCCAAGCACGCTACCCGCACCTTGACTCTGCAAAAGGCGAATGGTGCCAAAAGCCTGTAGGGGCGTTAAGGCAATAGTCATATAACGAGTGTACTGGTTTATTAAAGTTCTCCCGGCTTCGCCGCCTTCTTTGGAAAGTTCGGACAAAGACGGCATTATTATGGTTAAAAGCTGCATAATAATGGACGCGGTAATGTAAGGGCCAACGCCAAGCATGGCAATAGAAAAATTGGTGAGCCCGCCGCCGCTAAATATGTTCAAGAGTCCAAAAAACTGGCTCTGTTCAAAAAAAGCCTTTAAGTTAGAGGAGTCTATTCCCGGAATCGGGACATGAGCAAGAACTCTCGTTAAAAGCAAAAGGCCAAGCACAATAAAAATTTTATTGCGCAAGTCTTTGGTTTTCCAAATTAGGAGAAGTTTATTCATTATCTAGCCTGTAGCCGATAGCTTGTAGCTTGTAGCCTACAGGCTACAGACTACTCCCTACAAGCTGTTTAAACAATTTTCCCGCCGGCTTTTTCTACTGCCATTTTTACCGACGCGGATGCCGGGATAGAGATAGTCAGCGATTTTTTGATTTCACCTTTTAAAATTTTTGCCGCTTTGGCGTTCTTGTTAATTAACCCTTTTTTCTTTAAGGCGATTAAATTAACAGTATCACCATCTTTAAAAACATTCAACTTAGTAAGGCTGACCACTGCCGCTTTGCCGGTCAAAGATCTAAAACCTCTGGATTTAGGCAGTTGCCGAATGAGCGGCTGGCGTCCGCCCTCAAAACCCGCCGGAAGTTTGCTATGGCCGGTTCTGGCTTTTTGTCCCTTAGCTCCTCTGGTAGAATAAGTACCGTGTCCGCTGCTAAGTCCCCTTCCCACAACTTTTCTTTTTCTACTGGCCCCCGGGTGTCTTTTTAATTCGTGTAATTTAAGCATAATTCTTTTTGCTATTTTCTTAATTTCCGTAACTCTTCTTTGGACTTAAGGATTCTAAAAGCCGCAAAAACCGCTTTTACATTATTGGCTTTATTGTTGCTGCCGAACATTTTACTTACAATATTTTTAATGCCCGCGAGTTCCATTACGCTTCTCACCGCGCCGCCTGCAATAACACCGGTACCGGGCTTTGCGGGCCTAAGCATAATTTTACTGGATTTATACTTTATATTCACTTCATGCGGTATAGTGTCGCCCTCCAAAGGCAAAACCACCAAATTCTTTTTTGCCTGATTAACCGCTTTATTGACGCTGTCTGAAACATCCATACCTTTTCTTAAGCCCATGCCGACTTTGCCTTTTTTATTGCCAATAACAACAAGGGCGCGAAAGCGCATTCTTTTTCCGCCGGCTACAACACGAGTGACTCTTTTAACTTCCACCAGCTTTTGGTCAAACTCGCTTTTTTCCCTTGGGCCTCTTCCCTTGCCTCCAAATTTTCTTGGTCGTTTTTCCATAAATTGATTAAACAAAAATTAAAATGATTTAAATGATTGAGCATGATTTAAACAACAATTTTGTCATTCTTGTTTATTCATGTCAATCTTGTCAATTAAAATTTCAGCCCTCCCTCTCTGGCTGCTTCCGCCAAAACTTTTACTCTCCCATGATACTTATAACCGCCACGATCAAAAACCACATCGGCAATTTTTAATTCCAGGCCTTTTTTGGCAATAAGCTTCCCGACTTCCAAAGACAAACCGCTTTTTTTGGCTTTGGATTTTACTTCCAAACTGGAAGCAGAAGCCAAAGTTTTTCCGGCAGTATCATCTATAAGCTGGGCATATATATGAGCGCCGCTGCGAAATACCGAAAGTCTGGGGCGCTTGGCAGTGCCCACTACTTGGCTACGTACCCTATTGTGCCTTATTTGCCTCTTTATTTTCTTTTGCTTTGCCGTTTTCATAACCATTGAATATTAAACTTAAATGTCTACGGAGTATGGATCTTACACGGATATACGGATTTGCCTTTCCGTAGATCCGTACCAATCCGTAATCCGTAACTAATTATTTAGCTCCACCGACAGCCTTTACCACTTTGCCGGCTTTTCTTCTTACAATTTCATCTGAATATTTAATACCTTTACCCTTATAGGGTTCCGGCTTTTTCAGTTCTCTAACGTTAGCTGCAAACTGGCCAACCAACTGCTTGTCGGCTCCGGAAATACTAATAACATTTTTTTCCACTTTGGCTTCCAGTCCCTGAGGTACTTCAATCTCTATTGGATGCGAAAAACCCAAATTTAAAACCAACTTAGTTCCGGTTGAGGCTACTTTAAAACCAACGCCATTCACTTCCAATTTTTTCTCATAACCTTTAGTAACGCCTTCCATTAAATTGTTAACCAACGAGCGGAACAGGCCCCACAAAGCTTTCTGTTTTTTATCTTCTTTTTTCGGAACATCTACGGTAATTTCCTTATCCGTCATATTCAACATAACTTTGGGATGCACGACAAGCGTTAACTCGCCCTTTGGACCGGTCACGCTTAAAATGCCGTCTTTAAACGCGGCTTTAACTCCATCCGGGATAATAACTGGTTTTTTGCCTATTCTGGACATTTCTTTACTAATTACTAATTGATACTAATATACTAATTTATGTTGTTTAATAAAATATTGGAGCGAGAATTAGCAAATTGGTGCAAATTCGTGCTTCTTAAAAATTACCATACTTGACAAACCGCTTCGCCTCCTACTTTGGCTTTTCTTGCCTGGGCGTCTGTAAACAAACCTCTGGAAGTGGAAATTACGGTAATGCCGAGACCGCTATTGGTTCTGGGCAATTTAGTTGCCGATAAATAAATTCTTTGGCCGGGCTTGCTAATTCTCTTAATTCCGGAAATTACAGGATCTCCGGAAGGCGAATATTTCAAAACAATCTTGATTTGTTTGAATTTCCCCGGAACTTCCTGGGCTTCTGCCACAAAACCTTCCTTTGTCAAAAGTTCAGCCAAATTTTTCTTAAATTTTGAGTACGGCAAAATCAATTCGCTCTTGCGAGCCAAGCTTGCGTTCTTTATCCTTATAACCATGTCGGCAATTGGGTCTGTATACATTGATTTAAACTAATAACTGATAATTAATAACTTATAACAATTTACCATGACGATTTTACTATTCCGGGCAGCTCTCCTTTGCTGGCCAGTTCCCTAAAACAAATACGGCACATGTTAAAATCTCTCATATAGCCGCCTTTTCTACCGCAACGCCAGCAACGCCTAATTACTCGGCTGGAAAATTTGGGATTAATTCTGCTTCTGTTCGCTTTTGCAATTAAAGATTTTTTCGCCATAAAATTTACTTAGGAATCCTTATTATTTTTAAACGGGAACTTCATCTGGGAAAGCAATTCTTTAGCGGCGTCGTCCCGACCGGCGTTTGTAACAATAGACACTTCCAAACCAAATACATGTTCCAGCGCTTCCGGTGAAATTTCGGGAAATACCAAGTGCTCTTTTATTCCAAGGTGCAAGCTTCCCCTGCCGTCAAAATTTTTCGGATCAATTCCCTGAAAATCCCTTACACGCGGAAGAGCGGTGTTAATAAGCTTGTCCAAGAAGCTGTACATCCTAAAGCCCCTAAGCGTACAAACTGCTCCTACAATTTGGTTCTCCCTAACTTTAAATCCGGCAATAGATTTTTTTGCTTTGGTTCTAACCGGAGCTTGCCCCGTAATTTTAGCCAAATCCGCAACCACTGCGTCAATTTTCTTTTTGTCTTCTTTTACCGTACCTAAACCAACATTAACAACCACCTTAAGAATTTTGGGGACTTGCATAATATTTGCGTATCCAAATTTCTCTTTTAAAGAAGGTATAATTTTCTTATTATATTGTTCTTGAAGTCTTTCCATATCTTTTTAAATTACAAGTCCAAACTCTTAGTGCCAAATTGGTTCTTGTGGTCTGGTTCTTGGTACTTAATATCTATACTGCCTTACCGCTTACTTTAGCCACTCGTTGCTTGCTGCCATTTTCTAAAAATATATATCCTATTCTGCTGGGTTTGCCGCTACTGGAATCCATCAACATAAGTTTGCTGGTATCAATCGGCGACGGAAAAACAATTTTTTGGCTTGGTTGTCCGGTCTTTTTGCTCTTCTGAAACCTAGTGTGCAAATTGACGTCTTCAACCATAACCTTCCTCATTTTAGGGAAAACCCGCAAAACTTTACCCGTTTTGCCCTTGTCTTTTCCGGAAAGTACTTTTACAGTATCGCCCTTCTTAATCTTTAGTTTATGCATAATTGTTTTTTTTAATATGTCTACGGAGTACGGATCCTTACGGATATACGGCTTTGTCTTTCCGTAAATCCGTACCAATCCATAATCCGTAGATTATTTCTAAATTACTTCCGGGGCCAAAGATACAATTTTTGTAAAACCTTTCTCTCTCAACTCTCTTGGGATGGGCCCAAAAATACGAGTTCCTCTGGGCTCTTTGTCTTCTTTGTTTACAAGCACTCCGGCATTTTCGTCAAAACGGATATAAGAACCGTCTTTACGCCTAACTTCTTTCCGTGTCCGAACAATCACCAAATATACTTTTTCGCCTTTCTTAACAGCTCCGTTCGGCGCGGCTTCCTTTACGCTGCCGGCCACCACGTCTCCCAAAGATACAAAGCGCCTCTGGTTCTTGCCGTCCACACTAAACAAAGCCACAATTTTCGCGCCGCTGTTGTCCGCTATTTTTACCCAAGATCTAAGCTGTAACATATGTTAAATCTTTACAATTACTTTAAACCTCTTATCCTTGCTAATAGGCCTTACCGATTCAATCTTTACTTTATCGCCGGTTTTGTATTCATTCTTTTCGTCATGAGCTTTAAACTTTTTGCTTACAGTGTAGCTTTTCTTGTATTTTTGATGGCGCTTTTTCGAGACAACCTTAACTACAACGGTTTTATCCATTTTGTCGGAAACAACGATACCTTCAAGAATTTGCTTTTTTGTAATCTTTTCCATATAAACTTATGCCTATTTTTTGCCGTGCAAGGCAGTTAATACTCTGGCAATATCTTTTTTTAAAAGTTTAAGCTTATGCGTATTTTTAAGCTGATTCAGTCTTTTCTTAACAGACAAACTATGCGTTTCGTCTTTTAGTTCTTCCAGCCTTTTCTTAAGCTCAAGCACTCCTAAATTTTTAAGTTCCATAAATTTCATAGCTTAATCCCTTTTTCCTTTAACTAAAAATTTAGACTTCAGCGGCAACTTATGGCTGGCAAGCCTCATAGCTTCTTTGGCCTGAACTTCCGAAATTCCGTCCATCTCAAACATAATTCTACCCCGTTTAATAACCGAAACAAAATGATCAACCGCACCCTTCCCTCCGCCCATTGGCGATTCGTTACCGTGGACGGTTACGGGCTTGTCTGCAAATACTCTAATCCAAATTTTACCGCCGCGTTGAACCGAGTGGGTAATAGCACGCCTCGCGGCTTCAATTTGCCTGGCTGTTACCCAGCCGCTTTCTAAAGCTTTCAGAGCAAAAGAACCGAAAGAGATTTTATCTCCGGCCGTTGATTTGCCATAAGTATGGCCCCTATGGTGCTTGCGGTGTTTAAGTTTTTTAGGTATGAGCATATCTTAAAATATCTAAAATCTAATATCTAATTACTAATGCCTAGTTAATTCCTAATTTCCTTTATCATTGATTTAGAATTTGGCCATTTTCTAGAAATTTTGAAATTTAAAACTTGGAATATAAAAATAAAACTTACTATGTCGCGCTCTCCTTAACCTCTGCGCCGGCCTTTCTGTCTTCAAAAACATCCCCTTTATAAATCCAAACTTTTACGCCCACGGTACCGTAAGTGGTAAACGCGGTGCTTCTGGCAAAATCAATATCCGCGCGCATAGTGTGAAGAGGAATTTTCCCGGAAGATAAATGTTCGGTTCTGGCAATATCCGCTCCATTCAACCTGCCATTTACCGAAACTTTGGCACCCAACGCTCCGGCGTTCATAACCTGTTCCAAAGACTGCTTCATTAACCTTCTAAAAGCCACGCGTCTTTCCAACTGCTCGGCAATGCTATTGGCGATAACTTGGGACTGTAAATTGATATCTCTAACTTCTTCGATATTAACTTTCAATTCCTGTTTTATCTTAAGCTTTTGCTTTACTTTCTTTTTCAGATCTTCTATTCCTGCGCCGCCTTTGCCAATAATAAGACCCGGTTTGGTGGTTTTCACAATTACCGTAATAGAACCGTCGTTAAGCCTTTCAATATCCACTCTAACAAGGCCGGCTTTTTTTAGATGCTTTTCCAAATATTCACGAATTTGGACATCTTCCTGCAGCTGTTTGGCATACCCCGACCCGCGCGCAAACCACCTGGATCTCCAGGATTCGGTAATATTGATTCTAAAGGAAGTTGGATTTATCTTATGTCCCATAAATTAAATGAGCAAAAATGACAAGAATGACATAAATGAGCAAAAATTATTTAGGGGCTTCATTTTCGTCGTTTTTGACATTTTTTTAATTTCTGTCATTAATTCTATCCGCTTTTTCTGTTAAATAATCTTCGCTTTTGCTGAATTTTGCTTTGCTTCATTTGCTGTTCATCTTTCACAATTTGGCTTTTCTTCCCTTCCGCTTTAGGAGCTTCCCGAGTAGTCTGTATAACTTTTTCTTTGTCTTCCGTTATTTCAGTTTTTTTCTTAAAAAAGGAAACTCTCGCGCCTGCTGATTTGGAAACTTTGCCCGTCTTTTCTTCTAAAACAATATTCACGTGGCTGGTTTGCTTTCTTATTACAAAAGCACTCCCTCTCGCGCGAGGCGAATATCTGGTCATTGAAGGGCCCATATTACAGGCAAGATCTTTAATAAAAAGCTTTTCAGGATCCAAAGAAAAATTATTTTTTGCGTTCGCAACCGCGCTCTTAATTAATCTAGCCAGCATTGGAGCGGCTTTGGCATTTTCATGTTGAAGTTGAGCCATGGCTCTGTCAACCCGCATGCCCTTCACCAAACTTGTTAAAAGCCTCATTTTTCTGGGAGAAATTCTAAGAAAACTGGCTTTGGCCCTGACAAGTTTAGACGTATTTTCTTTTAAAGCCTTATCTGCCATATTGGATAATTAAGTCTCAAATAATCTCTGCAAATTTCTAATTGTTATAATTTACCTAAAATTGGGGATTGGGTTTTGCTCGGAACAATCAAGTTGATTATTTTTTATCTTCCGTTTTAGCCGCTTGGAGCTTGGCTTTCTCGGCTTCCTGAGCTGCTATTTCCTGATCCTTAGCCATTTTACCGCCATGCCTGATAAATTTACGAGTTAAGGAAAATTCCCCAAGCTTGTGTCCTACCATATTTTCACTGACAAATACCGGCAAGTGTGTTTTTCCGTTATGAACCAAAAAAGTAAAACCAACCATTTCCGGAGAAATACTACAAGCACGGGACCAAGTTTTTATGTGGTCTTTTTTGCTTTTGGCCGCAAGGACTTTCTTTAAAAGCCTTTCGTCTATATATGGTCCTTTTTTTAAACTTCTTGACATAAAATTAACTGGTAGCCTGTAAGCTGGTAGCTGGTAGCCTACGAGCTACAAACTACTTCCTACAAGCTAGTTTATTATTTTTTCTTACCCCTTCGTTGGATTATCATTCTATTGCTGTGCTTTTTCCTATCTCTAGTTCTCACGCCTAAAGCATGCTTGCCCCAAGGAGTTTTCGGATACTTAAGCCCAATCGGGTTAACTCCTTCACCGCCGCCGTGCGGATGGTCTACCGGATTCATAGCCTTACCGCGAACGCTTGGCCTAATTCCCATGTGTCTGCTGCGTCCGGCTTTACCGATTCTAACATTCATCCAGTCTGCGTTAGCGAGCTGCCCTACCGAGGCAAGTGCCGCATCTCTTACTTTTCTAATTTCTCCGCTTGGAAGCTTCAAAAGAGCGTAACCGCCTTCAATGTTCTGCAAAGTACAGAAACCACCCGCGCTTCTGGCAATTTTACCGCCATGGCCCGGAATAAGTTCTACATCGTGAACAGAAGTTCCCACCGGGATATTTTTTAAAGCCAATCGATTGCCCGGAGTAATTTCCGCATCTTCAGAATACATAACCTTTGCGCCGACTTTCAACCCCTCTGGAGTTAAAATATAACGCTTGGCACCGTCTTTATAAGCAATAAGAGAAATAAAAGCAGTTCTGGTCGGATCGTATTCAATGGTCTGCACGTTGGCCGGCACACCTTTTTTATCTACCCTGGAAAAATCTATAAGCCTTACTCTCTTTCTTGCTCCGCCGCCTTTGTGCCTAACCGTAATTTTGCCGCTATTGTTCCTGCCGGCTCTTCTACTTTTATACACTATCAAACCCTTGGGTGTTTTCACCTTTTTGCTAAGAACCGAATAATCCGTCACGCTTTGAATGCGTCTTCCCGGGCTCGTTGGTTTGTATAATTTTACGGCCATAAGTTATAAGTTAGATGAACAAAAATTATTTCCAAATTTTATTTTCGTCATTTTAAGCTGTCTCGACTATTCCTTCAATCCTGTCGCCTTGTTTCAAAGTAACAATAGCTTTTCTAAATCCGCTGGTTTTTCCTTTAATGCGCCCAAACATTCTTTCTCTGGATCTCATGTTAATAACGTTAATTCGTATAACTTTTACTTTATAAGTTTTCTCTACGGCTTTCTTTACGCTAATTTTGTTAGCTCCGAATTCTACTAAAAATACATACTTATTCAGCTTCGCCAACTGGCCGGCTTTTTCGGAGACCCTTGGCTGAACCAACACGCCGGAAAAAAGCTTCACTTCAGCGCCATCTGATCCGTTAAACTCGGAAACAGGAGTCTTCGAAACGACAGCCGTTTCAACGGTCTCGGTTTCCTTTTCTTTCTTTTGCTTTGTCTTGCTAAAAATTCCCATTAAATTAACTTAAAACTAATTATGCAATACGCTGAATGTTTTGTTCCTCCCCACCTGGGCAAAACTCCTTAACTTTTCACTTTTACTTTTTTTACATACTGCTTTTCTAAAACCCCAAGCGCATCTTTCATAACAATAAGGCTTCCGGCTTTTAAAACATCCAAAATATTTAAATCTTTGGCAAGCACCGGCTCAACGGAAGGAATATTTCTGCTGGCTCTCACTAAATTATTGTGTTGTTTGCCGATTAGAAAAATTTGGTTCTTACCCATATCTTTTACGGTATTTTTTAAAGCTCCGAGCAGCTTTACAAATTCCTTGGTTTTTGGTTTTTCAAAAACTACGGAATCTACCACAAAAAAACGGTTATTTAAAACTTTGTCCGAAAGCGACATAATCATAGCTTTCTGTTTAGCTTTTTTGTTTATCTTCAGCTTCCAATTCTGGTTCGCGCGCGGTCCGAAAGTTATGCCGCCGTGCCTCCAAATTGGACTTCTGATAGAGCCAACGCGAGCCCGGCCCGTGCCTTTTTGCTTCCATGGTTTCTTGCCGCCGCCCCGTACTTCGCCTCTGGTTTTTGTGCTACTGGTTCCCTGGCGGGCGTTAGAAAGCATCATTCTCACAACCTCAGCCACAAACTCCGGCTTGGCTTTTACTTCAAAAATTGCGGGGTTTAATGCAACCTCTCCCACAACTTCGCCTTTTTGATTGTAAACTGATGTCTTCATAATTACTTCTACTAATCTACAAATTTATCCAAATCTACGAATGCCTACAAATGCATGTCAATTAAGATTTGTAGAAATTTGTAGATTCGTTATTTTCGTAGATTTGTAGCATTATTTTTTCTTCTTATCTTCCTTTACTTCTTCTATTACTGCCAAAGGTTTTACTTTACCGGTGGAGATTATTTTAATCTGAGTGTTCGGATGTCCGGGAACCGCGCCTTTAACGGAAATTAGATTTTTAACTAAATCAACTTCTACAATTTGCAAATTTTGCACAGTCACCTGTTTATTGCCCATATGTCCGGCCATTCTAAGGCCTTTCCTGGTATGCTGGGGAAATCTTTGGCCAATACTTCCGACGCTTCTTGGTTTATCGTGTCCATGACTGGCCGGAAAACCTTTAAACCCATGGCGCTTCATAACACCCGCAAACCCGCGTCCTTTTCCTACGCCTACGCAGTTCACCAGTTCGCCAATCTGCAGTTTGCTTAAATCTATTTTTTCACCGCGTTTGAATTCTTTGGCGTCTTCTACTTTAAATTCAACCAAATCAGAAAAACTTCCCAAGTCCTTTAAGTGCCCCTTCAAAGATTTGGAAAGCTTTTTGCTTTTACCAACGCCAACCTGTACCGCGGAATATTTGTCTTTACCTTCTTTTTCCTTTACCTGAGCGACTACCATAGGCAAAACTTTCAAAACCGTCACAGGAATTACCTGGCCGTTTTCTGCAAAATACTGGCTCATATTAATCTTTCGAGCGACAAAAAAATTCATAATTTAAATGGCGAAGTTTAAAAAATTGGTATAATTTTAATTGGCAATTTTGTCATTCTTGTTCAATGATGCCAATTGTGTCAATAAAAATAGCGGGCAACAATTCACCCGCATAAACAACGATAGTAAAACCATCTTTGATTATTCGCGTGAATCGTTATCTGACCTAAGCAAGATGCTTAATCTATCGCCAAAGCAGAACTAACTCACTATATAACTTTACAAACTCTAGAGACTTTATAACTAAAAATGCCATTTATGACATCCTTATCTCTACATCTACTCCGGCCGGCAAGTTCAAGTTAGTCAACGAATCTATAGTTTTAGGTGTAGCGTCCAAAATATCTATAAGTCTTTTATGTACGCGTTTTTCAAACTGTTCTCTGCTGTCTTTGTGTACAAAAGTGCTGCGAAGCACGGTATATTTGGTAATTTCCGTTGGCAAAGGCACCGGACCGCAAATTTTTGCGCCTGTTCTTTTAGCCGTGTCAACAATTTGCTTGGAACTTTGATCAATAAGTTTATGGTCATACGCCCTAAGCTTTATTCGAATTTTCGGCTGGCTAACAGCTTCTTTTACCTTTTGCATTTGTTAAAATACTTGATGATTTGGCTTAAATTAAACTGCGTTAAAAAATGGCCATTACTTGGCCTGTAAACCACTTGCAGTATTTTATAGCAAGAAGCTCTTTATGTCAAATGTTTTAGGGTAAAACTGAATTCAGGTCAGAGTGCACCAGTCTAGGGTAAAATACCCCTAAGATCATAACTCTAACCAAAATGCAAATTATTACGTTTTATGAGCGACAAAGGATCGAATTGTATCTTAAGTTCAAATGGG
>Ga0210057_1005866_pt1 | contig 15600 bp, 12 predicted proteins | sample CryGeyCG2114_010_2_FD_183968 | JGI IMG/M metagenome (GOLD analysis project Ga0210057, IMG submission 183968) | Groundwater microbial communities from aquifer - Crystal Geyser CG10_big_fil_rev_8/21/14_0.10 (SPAdes) (version 2) | ecosystem: Environmental > Aquatic > Deep subsurface > Groundwater ...
CTCCAGACCGGCATGCTGGTCCATGTCTACGGCCGGCCGCGACTTTACCAAAAAACCGGCCGTTTCAGCCTGTCGGCCCGGCAAATCGTCCCGGCCGGCGCGGGGGCGCTGCAAATCGCTTTTGAAAAACTGAAACTCAAACTGGAAAAAGCCGGTTGGTTTGACTTGGAACGCAAACGACCCCTGCCGGTTTTTCCGGAAACAATCGGCCTGATCACCGCCAAAGATTCACGCGCTTACAGCGACTTTGTCAAGGTCCTCAAAGAGCGGATGGGAGGCCTGCAAATTTATTTTTACCCAGTTAATGTTCAAGGCCACGAGGCGGTGCCCACTATTCTGACGGCTTTTGACTATTTTAACCACCAGCATCAGCAACCGGACTTGATCGTGCTGGCGAGAGGCGGCGGCTCCTTGGAAGACCTGCAGGCTTTTAACGACGAACGGGTGGCCCAAGCCATTTTTGCCAGCCGGGCCCCGGTCGTTTGCGGCATCGGGCATGAGGAAGACGTGTCGATCGCCGATTTGGTGGCCGATCGGCGCGCGTCCACGCCCTCCAACGCCGCCGAGCTCATCGTTCGCAACCGACAAGAAGTCTTGGAACAAGTGGCTTTTCAAACCAGAGAAATTAAAAACCAGTTGGAGCAACTAACCATTCAGGCTAACCAAGTCTTATTGCGCCGTGTCGGCACCCTGGCGGCTTTTGCCGGCCAAGCCCAACGGCAACGTCAAACTATCGAACAAACCAAACAACAATTAGTGAGAGCGACCGATACCTGGCTTAAGCAACAAAAAATGAGATTGGCAACCACGGCCAGACTGCTTAGCAATCTGGACCCCCATCAAGTGCTGAAGCGGGGCTTTAGCATTACGGTCAACCAAAACGGGGTGATCTTAAAATCAATCAAGCAGGTCAGCAATAATGAGCAGGTGACCACCACTTTGTTTGATGGTAAAATAGATTCTCAAGTTCTAAAAATTAACCATGACTGACCGAAAATCATCCCTGGCCAAAATGTTTGCCGAATTGGAAGCCATCACGGCCGAGTTTGAAACCGGCCAGATTGATCTGGAAGCCGGCCTCCCCAAATTCAAAAGAGGGCTGCAGCTGGCCAAAATTCTGAAAAAAAGACTGGCTCAGCTGGAAAACGAAATTGAAGAAATCAAAACGGAAGAAGTTAAAATACCAAAGGTGCATACCTAATTCCACCTTAGAGGTGGTAGCGGCGACGGGCGAATTTGAGCAGGGGAACGGCAGTAAACCAGCGGTCTTTCCAACCGTAACCAATTTCCAGAAAATCCATTTTTTTGGCCCCCAGGCTGATGGCGTCGTTAATTTCCAATAAGTTCATGTAATTGCCTATGCCCGGAAATTCCTTGACATTATAGCCGCATTTCATCGGGTAATAACAGCCATGGCAAAGGGCAATCAAATCAACGGCGGCCACCTTGGCCCCAATCTTCACGGTAATCATCCGAATGTCAAAGCCTTGCGCTTGCCGGCCCAAACGAATCACCGCCGCAAAGGTTTTGACCCGCCGCGGGTCTTCCCAATCCGTTTCCTCCCCTTTCTGCTGAAACCTGGCTTTGCTAAGGCTAATCAACTGCTTGAAATCAGTCAAACGATCAAAAATTACTTGCGGCCTTTGGCTGATAATGATCCTGCGGTCCCTCCTAAAATTATAGCGCCGCTTCTTATTAAACGTGGCCAAGAAATCATCCGCGTCCGTTAACCCCACTAAATCTAAAATGTACTTGGGGTCATCAGCAGTAAATTTAATCACGCGCCTCACCCAGGCGGGCACGTCATCGCTGATGGCGTTGAGCAACACCGGCCGCGGGCAAACCGCCAAAAGCAAGGGAATCAGCAAATCATCTTTGACAAAAAATTTATTTTCCTCCTGCCACCAGCTGCCAAACCAGAAATACTTTTGCTTGTCAGCTTCATACCACAACGGCAGCAGCGCTAAATTTTCCGTCGCCGTTTTGAACACCAAAAAGTAAGGCTGGTGGTGATACCCCTGATAAAAAGCCAGTCGAAACTCCCAGGTGTCAAATAAACCCTGCTGGGGACTGAACTCCTGCCAAAGCCGCCGGCATTCTTCCAGATCAGTCGTGACCAATACTTGGAGATTTTTCAAAAGCAGGTTGTGATCTTTGGCCTGATAATAAACCCGCTGCTCTTTATTAAGAAATTTATGATAAAGATCAGGGTAAAACAAAACGGACTGGCTCTCGAAGGGCATAAAAAAAGAACCTGGCTTAACAAGATTCTGGACTCGCGGCTTGGCAGAAAACTGTTTGTTTGGGCTCACTAAAAAAGTGCTTTATAAAAATGCATTGTAGTTTTTTTTAACTTCTTGTCAAGCAGGAATCTTAGCTATCTAGAACGCAATATATTTCGGCAAAGCAATTAATATTATCAATAAATTAACTTCTGCAAACTATAGCTCCTCATAAATAACTTGACTGTTGCCTGTTTTTATCTTATAATATAATTTAGTTTTCCGATTGTCGCACTCTAAAAAAGCAAAAGGGGGCAAGATGCCGAGTTTTAAACTGGAGCATTCCGAGCGTTTGTCAGGGGACACCTCCCACATCTGGGGTGATGCCTCCCACATCTGGGGTGATGCCTCCCACCTCCGGGGCGATGTCACCATCCTCCGGGGTGATGTCACCCACATCCAGGGTGATGTCTCCCGAATCTGGGGGCATGTCTCCCACCTCCGGGGCGATGTCTCCAACATCTGGGGCGTTGTCTCCAACCTCCGGGGCAATGTCTCCAACCTCTGGGGCGATGTCTCCCACATCCAGGGTAATGTCTCCCGAATCTGGGGGCATGTCTCCAACCTCCGGGGCGATGCCTCCCACATCCGGGGCGATGCCTCCCACATCTGGGGTGATGCCTCCCACATCTGGGGCGTTGTCTCCCACCTCCGGGGCGATGTCTCCCACATCTGGGGCGTTGTCTCCAACCTCCGGGGCGATGTCTCCCACCTCTGGGGTGATGTCACCGAGAAAAGGAGATAACAAGTAAATCGACTTGAGCAGGCTCTGAACTTTCAGAGAATAGTCGTTAAACACCTGCTCTTTTTCTATGCTTTAGTTCACTCCTTTCTTTTAAAGCACCTTTGGTAAGAGCAAGAAGGCCTTGCCTGCCGTTGCCTAAGCACTGATAACTTAAAAATGGAATCGTTGCTAAATTGCTTGCATTGCCGTCAAAAGGGCGTATAATAAATTGTAGTTATTTATTAGATCTATAAAGAAGCCTTTTTCAGAACTTCTTTAAGCCAGAAAATAATTAAGATTCTTACCTCATTCGCCTTTCCACCGATTAGCTTTAATTGTATTTCTTGGTAAAGGAGGTGAAATTTAATGACAGATAAAGACGATCAAACTCAGCCAGTGGCTGATGAAAACGCGGACGTCGATGTTACCGGCGAAGCGCCGGCAGCAGCGCCAGCTGATGATCAACCCACTGACCAGCCACAGGCTGCGCCAGCGGATGATTCTGCGGGTGGCCAAGCGGCCAGCCGAGATCAGTATGGCCGTCAGATGTACACGGTCAAATGCTCCAGCTGCGGAAAAGACGCGCAAGTGCCTTTTCAGCCGTCAGGAGACCGACCGGTCTATTGCCGTGATTGCTATATGCAACAGCGACAACAGCGTACAGGCGGACCACGCCGCTAAAATCAATTTAAATTGCTGTCAAGCAGGAATCTTAGCTATCTAGAACGCAATATATTTCGGCAAAGCAATTAATATTATCAATAAATTAACTTCTGCAAACTATAGCTCCTCATAAATAACTTGACTGTTGCCTGTTTTTATCTTATAATATAATTTAGTTTTCCGATTGTCGCACTCTAAAAAAGCAAAAGGGGGCAAGATGCCGAGTTTTAAACTGGAGCATTCCGAGCGTTTGTCAGGGGACACCTCCCACATCTGGGGTGATGCCTCCCACATCTGGGGTGATGCCTCCCACCTCCGGGGCGATGTCACCATCCTCCGGGGTGATGTCACCCACATCCAGGGTGATGTCTCCCGAATCTGGGGGCATGTCTCCCACCTCCGGGGCGATGTCTCCAACATCTGGGGCGTTGTCTCCAACCTCCGGGGCAATGTCTCCAACCTCTGGGGCGATGTCTCCCACATCCAGGGTAATGTCTCCCGAATCTGGGGGCATGTCTCCAACCTCCGGGGCGATGCCTCCCACATCCGGGGCGATGCCTCCCACATCTGGGGTGATGCCTCCCACATCTGGGGCGTTGTCTCCCACCTCCGGGGCGATGTCTCCCACATCTGGGGCGTTGTCTCCAACCTCCGGGGCGATGTCTCCCACCTCTGGGGTGATGTCACCGAGAAAAGGAGATAACAAGTAAATCGACTTGAGCAGGCTCTGAACTTTCAGAGAATAGTCGTTAAACACCTGCTCTTTTTCTATGCTTTAGTTCACTCCTTTCTTTTAAAGCACCTTTGGTAAGAGCAAGAAGGCCTTGCCTGCCGTTGCCTAAGCACTGATAACTTAAAAATGGAATCGTTGCTAAATTGCTTGCATTGCCGTCAAAAGGGCGTATAATAAATTGTAGTTATTTATTAGATCTATAAAGAAGCCTTTTTCAGAACTTCTTTAAGCCAGAAAATAATTAAGATTCTTACCTCATTCGCCTTTCCACCGATTAGCTTTAATTGTATTTCTTGGTAAAGGAGGTGAAATTTAATGACAGATAAAGACGATCAAACTCAGCCAGTGGCTGATGAAAACGCGGACGTCGATGTTACCGGCGAAGCGCCGGCAGCAGCGCCAGCTGATGATCAACCCACTGACCAGCCACAGGCTGCGCCAGCGGATGATTCTGCGGGTGGCCAAGCGGCCAGCCGAGATCAGTATGGCCGTCAGATGTACACGGTCAAATGCTCCAGCTGCGGAAAAGACGCGCAAGTGCCTTTTCAGCCGTCAGGAGACCGACCGGTCTATTGCCGTGATTGCTATATGCAACAGCGACAACAGCGTACAGGCGGACCACGCCGCTAAAATCAATTTAAATTGATTTTGTGGAAAAAATAGGGGGGTGCAAGCGCCCTCCCTATTTTTTTTGCAGCCTGGCCAAAGTTTTGGTCTTGCCCAGCAACGCCAGGCTGGCAAAAAGAGGCGGGGTGACGGCTTTGCCGGTAATCACAATGCGTAAGGCCATAAAAAATTTGCCCGCATGATAATTTTTTTCGGCCGCCAGATCACGACAAACTCTTTCCAATTTTTCGGCTTGCCAATCTTCAACAGCCGCCAGTTTTTCCACCGCTAAAGCCCGTTGCTCTGCGACCGTTTTTTCATCCTGACGGGATTTTTTTAACAACAATGCTTGATCAATTTTTGGCTCCTTGACCAAAAAGTCAACCATAGCCGCATAATCGGACAGCTTGTTAATTCTTTCCTTAATTAAAGGGACCGTTTGCTCAATTAACGTCTCGGACATTTTTGGGGGCGCGAACGGTTTGAGCAATTGGGCCAATTCCCGGTCGGTTTTTTGACGAATGTAAACGCCGTTGAGCCAGTCAAGCTTAGTCAAATCAAACACCGGTGCGGAAGTGGACACCCGCGCAAAAGAAAAATGTTTGACAAATTCATCAAGGGGAAAAACTTCTTGGCTTTGGGGATGAGACCAGCCTAATAAGCACAAGAAATTAAGCAAAGCGTCCGGCAAATACCCTTGCTGACGGTACCAGGCAATCGCCACCGGGTTTTTGCGCTTGGAAATCTTGGAATGATCCGGGTTGCGCAGCAACGGCAGGTGGGCAAACTGCGGGACAGGCGCTTGCAACGCCTGATAAATCAGCAGTTGGCGCGGCGTGTTGGAAACATGATCTTCGGCGCGCACCACGTGCGTAATTTGCATCAGCCAGTCATCCACCACCACCGCAAAATTGTAGGTCGGGTATCCGTCGGATTTGAGGACCACAAAGTCTTTGATTTGGTCATTGGCAAATTTAACTTCCCCGCGAATCAAATCCTGCCAACCGGTTTGGCCGGCCGGAACGCGAAAGCGAATCGCCCCTTCATCTTCATAGGCTAATTTTTGGTGCACCAATTGATGAGCATAATCCTGATAAAGTTTTAATCTCTCCGACTGACGATAGGGCTGAAAAGGGCCGCTTTTGTCCGGGCCTTCATCATAGTCTAACCCCAGCCAAGCAAAAGCGTCGTAAATCACCTGCTCGGCTTCGGGAACGTGGCGTTTCACATCCGTATCTTCAATGCGTAAAATAAACTGGCCTTGATTTTGACGAGCAAAGGCATAATTGAAGAGAGCGGTGTAAATCGTCCCCAGATGAGCTAAACCGGTCGGCGAAGGCGCAATTCTCACCCGTATTGTCACAGCCTTGATTTTAGCACACTCGAGGCGCTATACTCAATTGAGATGACCAACCTCACCCAGGCAGCTTTTTATACCCGAAAAATAGTGAAAATTGGCGGTCTGCTGATCGTGGCTTTGCTGGTCGGTCGGGTGGTGCTGAAAAGCGGCAGTCATCTCTGGCAGCAAGCCCATCCCGCACCCCCGCCGCCACCAACGGTCGGGTTTGGCAAAATCCCAAAGCCAATCTTCCCACCAAACGGAGAAACCCCGGCCATGACTTACCAGCTGGAAACCAAGCAGGGAGAATTACCGGAAACGGCCGCTACCGGCCGCGTTTATTTTGTCGCCCAAAAAAGTATCAACTTGCTGGACTTGGATCGCGCCCGCCAACAAGCCAAAACCATGGGCTTCTACAATGAGCCAGAAAAAGTCAGTGACGAGATTTACCGCTGGCTAGGCAATAATGCCCCTATGACCACGCTGGAAATGAACATCAACAACGGCAGCTTCCAGTTCCAATACGATTACGCCAATGATCCGGAAATCCGCAACTACAAAAACCTGCCCACTGACGAACAGGCCGGGCAAGAAGCCAAGCGATTTTTGGACAGTCATGGGCTGAAAACCGACAGTTTGAACCAAGGCCGGCAGGAAATTGAATATTTGGCGCTGGTCAACTCACAGCTGGAGCCAGTCTCTTCTTTTTCAGAAGCTAACTTCGTCCGGGTCAAACTTTTCCGTCGTGACCTTGACCAATTGATCGTCCTCCCGCCCAATCCCCAAAAGGCGCTGGTGTCTTTTTTGTTTTCCGGGTCAAGAGAGCTGAACAAACGCATCGTGGAAATCCGTTACCACACGGCCCCGGTGGAAGAAGAAATTTTTGAAACTTACCCGCTGATGACCGCCCAACAAGCTTGGGAAAAACTCCGCCAAGGCAAGGCCTATCTTGCCTCTCTGGGGCAAAACCAAGCCGGCCCCATCATCATCCGTTGGGTTTATCTGGCTTATTATGAATCCGATCAACCCCAGCTTTATCTGCAACCGGTGTTTGTTTTTGGCGGCGATCGGAACTTTTTTGCCTACGTGCCGGCTTTGGACCCTCAATGGCAAGAATAATTTAACTTGCCTGAACGTCTTGCCAACGGTAATTCGCAAAAGCCCATTCCACCAAACGGGCGGTTTCGTCGAAGCGGTTTTGACTGCCCAGGACCACCACGAGCAAGTGATGACCCTCGCGCTCGACCAAACTCACCAAACATTCCCCAGCCCGCTCGGTCCAACCGGTCTTGATCCCCTGAACACCGGCCAGACGGCCCAGCAAAGTATTAATGTTCGTCAAAGGATGTTTAATCATGCCGGAGGCATCCGTAATGGTAATTTGCGGGGTGGCCACCAGTTGCCGAAAGGTGGCCTCGCGCCAAGCAATCCGAGCCAGACGAGACAAATCCAAACCGGTCGAGTAAGAAACTTCCGCCAAGGGGTGTTCTTGTTCATCAACATCCAGACCGGTTGGGTTGGCAAAAACAGTGTTTTTCAGATTTAGTTCCTGGGCTTTTTGGTTCATCCGCGCCACAAAAGCCAACTGCCCTCCGGGATAATGTTGCGCCAGCACTTGCGCCGCGTCGTTAGCCGAAGCCACCAGCAAACCATAAAGCAAATTGGCTACCGAAAGGCGCTCCCCCGTCACCAAACCAATATCCTGGCCAAAATCATCCATCCCGTTGACTGTCAAATAATCATCGAGACGGTAGTGCTCCAAAACCACCAACGCCGTCATCATCTTGACCGTCGAGGCCGGCAGCAACGGCGCCTGCTCGTTTTTGGCATACAAAATGACCGCCGAATCCGGGTCAACCACCAAGACGCTGTGGGCACTGAACCAAGGCACGGGCTTACCGGTAAAATTGGTCGGGTAAGGGGCGGCGGGCAAGGCTAACGGCAGCAAACGCGCTTGGGCCGGCAAAAAACGGGCGCGGATCGTCAGGTAATCACTCTGGCTCGGCCACAAAAAAAAACCCAGCAAAAATAAAAAAAGAACGCCTCTTTTTAAAATCAGCCACTTATTTTCGGACATTAATCGCCAACTCTTTTAACTGGGCTGCATCTGCGGGCGACGGGGCGTCCATCACCGCCGTCTGGCCGGAAGCATTTAACGGAAAAGCCATCACTTCCCGCAAACTGGGCTCACCCAAAAAGACGGCCAGCGCCCGGTCAATCCCGAAAGCAATCCCGCCATGAGGCGGGACGCCGTACCGGAAGGCTTCCAAAAGATGACCGAATTTTTGCTGGATTTCCTGCTGGGTATGGCCCAAGATCTCAAAGATTTTGTGTTGAACCTGGGGGTCGGTAATCCGGAGACTGCCGCCGGCAATCTCGTGACCGTTGCAAACCAAATCATGCTGCCAAGAACGCACTTTGACCGGGTCTTGATCCAAAAGCGGTAAATCCTCATCCTTGGGCGCCGTAAAGGGGTGATGGGAAGGCCGCAACTGGCGGGTCTCGGTCTTTTCAAAAAGCGGAAAGTCCACTACCCAAGCAAACGCCAACAGGTCCGGATCCTGCCGCTGCTTTTGATCCCGCAGATCAAACTTATCGTCCCCAAACTGCTTAACCGCTTCTTGATAAGTAAATTTCGGGAAGGGCTTTTGGAGAATTTTTTTACCCAAAACCTGTTCCACTAACGAAGTAAAAAGTTGCTCGGTTAATGACAAAATCTCCGCCTGATCGGTAAAAGACAGCTCTAAATCCAGTTGGGTAAACTCGCCATAAGCCCGGTCGGCGCGGGGATCTTCGTCGCGAAAACAGCGGGCAATTTGAAAATATTTCTCCACCCCGGCCACCATCAACAGCTGCTTGTATTGCTGGGGCGATTGGGGCAAGGCATAAAACTGGCCGGGCTGCAGTCGCGAAGGGACCAAAAAATCCCGGGCGCCTTCGGGGGTCGCCTTGGTCAAAATCGGCGTCTCCACCTCCCAAAAACCGCGTTCGTCTAGCCACCGGCGGATGAAACTCACCATCTGGTGGCGCTTTTTGAGGTTGGCCGCCAACCGAGGCCGACGCAAGTCCAAATAACGGTACTTGAGCCGCAAATCTTCCTTGATCTGCAAACCATCACTGGTGACTTCAAAGGGCAAATCCGCCGCGCGGGATAAAATCGTCACTTTGCCGGCTTCCACTTCTACCTCGCCGGTGGGCAACTTGGAGTTCACCAGTTTGGCGGGCCTGGCTTTGACGGTCCCTTCTAAAGCAATGACGTCTTCGGTCCGCAACTCGCCCAACTTTTGATCACCGACAATTTGCACCAGACCGGACCGATCCCGCAAGTCCACGAACACCAACTGGCCGTGATCGCGCCGGGAATTGACCCAGCCCTTGAGCAAAACTTGCCTGCCAATCTTTTGGAGAGTGTCTGCCGCCGCCGTTCTTTCCATCACGTTTATTTTAGCGCAAAAAAGCTTGATTTGGTAGAGAGAATAAAAAAACGGCGGCCCAGACAAGGAATGACAATCAACCCCAAAAGGGTGATCCCTTGCCTGGCCGCCTTGGGCAATCAAGCTGCCCTCACGCGCTAACGCCAATTGTCTGGAACCTCCTAAGCACCTTTTGCTGGAGGTAGTCTCGGAATTCACGAAGCTGTGCTTCGGCACCAAACCAGGTTGGCTTACCTTGAGCATGCTCGTATTCCCAGTCTTCCAGCTTAAGAAGCCAAGGCTTCTCCCAGTTCCGCTGCCAGGGCCAGAGCGGGCCAGTGTACTGCAAGTAACCCTGATGCGGCTAACAAAGCGGTGGTTGCCAATGAAAAAAGGAGGCTAGCGAAAATGGCCGCGGATTTTTTGGCGGGCCTTGTGGGTAACGGCAAAGTTGAGCCAGTCACGGGAAGGCGCTTTTTTGTGCTTATTCACCAAAATTTCGACGATCTGCCCGCTTTTGAGCTGATAATGCAAAGGCACCAGCTTGCCGTCCACTTTGGCCCCGGCACAATGATCTCCCAAATCAGTGTGCACGGCGTAGGCAAAATCAACCGGCGTGGCCGCGGCGGGTAAATCAAACACGTCACCTTGGGGCGAAAAAATGAAATTGCGGTGGGAGAGAGCGTCAAACCTTAAAGAAGCAATCAATTCTTGGGAATCGGTAATCTTTGCCTGCCACTGCACCAATTTTTTTACCCAAGCCATTTTCTGGGTCGGTGCAAAAGAACCGGCGGTTTTGTTTTCGCTGTAATGCCAATGAGCGGCAATGCCGTTTTCCGCCTGATCGTGCATGGCCCGGGTGCGAACCTGAATCTCGATAATCCGACCCAGACAAAAAACATTGGTATGAATTGACTGGTAGCCATTGGGCTTGGGCTGGGCAATAAAATCGCGGACCCCCACCGAAGGCACCGGACGAAAAAGCTGGTGAATAATCCCTAAAGCCGCGTAGCATTCTTCTACGGTGGCCACAATGACTCGCAAGGCCGCCAAATCGTAAATTTTGGCCAGATCGCGACCAATTTCCGGCCGCTGCAGCTTCTGGTATAAACTGTAAAGATGCTTGCGCCGGCCGGATACTTGAGCCGCAATGCCCCGCTTGGCCAACGCCCTAATCAGCCGTCGCTCAATCTTGAGCAGATATTCATCAACTTTTTGGAAATAAGACCGAGAATAAGTCTTCAGCCATTGATAATGATCGGGGTCAAAATAAGGAAAGGCTAAGTCTTCCAACTGGCCCTTCATTTCCCCAATTCCCAGCCGCTCCGCCAAAGGCGCGTAAATTTCAATCGTTTCCCGGGCAATGCGGCGCTGCTTTGCCAGCGGCAGTACGTCAAGAGTCTGCAAGTTGTGGTAACGATCAGCGAGCTTAAGTAAAACCACCCGCAAATCTTTGGCCATCACCACAATCAGCTTGCGTAAATTTTCCACAAAAATCGCTTGCTGCTGACCACGCAGTTTGTATTCGCCAACTTTGGTGACGCCATCAACCAGCTTGGCAATCTCCGGTCCAAAATCTTTGGTAATTTTTTCTAAAGAAACCTGGCTTTCTTCCACGACATCATGCAGCAAGCCGGCCGCAATGGTCTCACTGTCTAACTGCCAACGCGCTAAAGTCGCCGCCACCGCCAAGGGATGATTAATGAAAGCCTCCCCGGAAAGTCTGGTTTGACCGGCATGAGCCTGAACCGCCAGTTGGTAAGCCTGGTGGACTAACCGGCAGTCCGCCGGCGTTTGGTATTTTTTAATTTGGCTTAAAAGCTCCTCAAAATCGGTTTTCATTTTGGCAATTTCAGATCCTTAATTTTTAGTTGCAAACTCTGGTGGCCATTCCACTGGTTAAGATCGACCTGATAGGCAATATCCACCAGCCGTTCCCCTGAATCAGCGAGGGCCAGCTGTTCATAACGGTCACTCAAACCGAAACCAATGGCCTCAAAAAAACTGTCGCCTTGCCGAAATTGTAATTTAAGGTGGCTCTGGTCGTGACCGACCCGGCGAGCGTTAACGACCTGAACTTGGCGGGTGACAAACAGCGGTTGAGGGTTATCTTGACCAAAAGGGGCTAATTGCTCCAGCTGATCATAAAGCGGCAAATTGACGTCCGCCAGCTTAATTTGCGCGTCAATTGTCAGCCTGGGCGCCAACTTTTTGTCCTTAAGTTGATCGGCCGCCGTTTGCAGCAGCCGCTGCTTCAGTGCCTCTAACTTATCCGTGGCGACGGAAAAGCCCGCGGCCAAAGGATGGCCGCCATGCGGCCCCAAAATATCCGCGCACTGCCGCACCGCGGCGATCATGTCAAATTCCTGAATTGAACGGGCGGAAGCCACCCAATGATCCTGACGCGGCGCCAGCACCACTGCCGGCCGATAAAATTCGTCTTTGAGTTTGCTCGCCACCAAGCCAATCACCCCGTGCTCAAAACTGGTATGACTGATAAAAATCAGCTCCTTTTGCTGGCCCTGCGCCAACCATAATTCGCGAGCCTGTACCATGGTCTTTTGGGTCAATGCTTGACGGCTTTGGTTGCTGACATTAATTTTTTGGGCCAACTCGCTGGCCTGCGCCTCATTTTTGGTACAGACCAAGCGCAACGCGTCCATGGGATCAGCCATCCGACCGGAAGCATTGAGTCGCGGCCCGATCAAAAACCCGACCGCAAAAACATCAATCGGGCGCTCGGCCAGCCCGGCCGCGGCAAACAAAGTCCGCAAGCCCGGCCGCTTGGTTTTGGCCAACTGGGGCAAACCGAATTTCACCAAACTGCGGTTGGGGCCCAGCAAGCTCACCATATCGGCGACCGTGCCGATGGTCACTAAATCCAAACCCCACGAACCAGCCGGCGGTTTTTTGGCAGCGGCGATCAAAAGTGCCCGAGCCAAAAACCAGGCCACCCCTGACCCGGCCAGCTTGGTCGTGTGGACCAGCGCGACTGCCCGAGGCTTTTTTTGACCCAAGGTGTGGTGATCGGTCACGATCACGTCAACGCCCAGTTGGCGAGCGCGGTCGACTTGAGCGTACTGAACAATCCCCTGGTCAACCGTCACAATCAGCCCGACACCGTCCCGGGCCAGTTGTTCAACCCGTTCCACTTTCAAACCATAACCTTCTTCGCGATTCGGAATAAACGGCAACACGTCACCGCCCAACTGAAAAATTGCCTCCCACAAAAGCGCCGTCGCGCAGACCCCATCCGTATCATAATCACCATAAACAATGATTTTTTCTTTGCCCTTGATGGCTTGTTTGATCCGCGCTAAAGCCTTGGCCAGTTGGGAAGCCACCACCCCCACCTGCTTGGCCGTTAACCGATAAGGGTTTTGCGGATTTAAAAATTCCTCCTGCTGCTGGCGTGTCTTCAGCCCACGATTAAGCAGGAGCTGTTTGATAATGTCCGGAGGGGTTTTGCTTAAAATTTGCCAACGCATTATAATCATTTTACCAGATGGAAGCCCACTTACCAGCCTTTGTCAAAAAAATCATCGCCACTTTTACCGACCACAATTGGGAAATTTATGTGGTCGGGGGGGCGGTGCGCGACTTGCTGCTTGGCCATGACCCCGTTGATTGGGATTTTACCACCAATGCTAAACCGGAAATCATTTTGAGCTTGTTTGACAAGGCTTTTTGTGACAACCGCTTTGGCACCGTCGGCCTGACCAATCCGCAAGAGGCCAAAAAAAATTACTACGGCAAGCCACCGGTTTACGAGATCACCACTTTCCGCCAAGAAACCGGCTACACCGACCACCGCCGACCGGATGCCGTGGCTTGGGGCAAAACCATCCAAGACGACTTGGTGCGACGTGATTTTACGATTAACGCAATCGCTCTCCAACCCACCAGCAAGCCAGAAGATTTTAATTTAATTGACCCGCACTACGGTCAAGCCGACCTGCAAAAAAAGCTGATCCGAGCGGTGGGCGATCCGGTCAAACGCTTTCAGGAAGACGCCCTACGCATGATGCGGGCGGTACGGATCGCCACGCAATTGGGCTTTCAAATTGAACCAAAAACTTTTGTGGCAATTCAGCAAAATCTGCACCTAATCGATCATGTCAGCGCCGAACGTTGCCGCGACGAACTGTTAAAACTCCTATCTTACCCTCACGCTGCTGACGGCTACCTGATCCTGCGCCGCGCCGGCCTGGCCGAAAAAATCCTGCCGGAAGTGGAACGAGGTTTTGGGGTGGAACAAAAAAGTCCGGGCCGGCACCACCTTTGGAGCGTCGGTATTCACAGCGTCAAAGCGCTGGCCGCCTGCCGCTCTGACGACCCCATCGTCAAATTGGCCGTGCTGTTGCATGACGTCGGCAAGCCACCAACAGTCAAGAAGCAACCGGACGGAACGATTACTTTTTATAATCACGAAATGGCCGGCGCGCAAATCACCCGACGGATCGCCCAGCGGCTGCGGTTCAGCAAAAAAGACAGTCAACGACTGGTCAAACTGGTCCGCTGGCATCAGTTTACCGTCGACGAACGGCAAACCGACAAGGCCCACCGGCGGTTTATCCGTCACGTGGGCAAAGAAAATCTGAAGGATATTTTGGCCGTCCGGCGGGCGGACCGGATCGGCGGCGGCGCCCGAGAGACCTCCTGGCGATTGGAACGCTTTAAACAAAAATTAATCGCGGTCCAAAAACAGCCTTTTAGTATTAAAGATCTGAAAATCGACGGTCATGACGTGATGGCCACTCTTCACCTCAAGCCAGGACCGGCAGTGGGCCAAGTTTTAAAGCGGCTCTTTGCTGAAGTGGAGGCAGACCAGACAAAAAACCAAAAAGAGTCTTTGCTGAAAAGGGCTAAACAAATTGGCAAATAACTAATAACTGATAACTGATAAAAAAAGCGCGATACTAAAATATTATAAGTGCTGGCAAACTTACAGCGAATAGTTTTGGAGCTGCTGGCCAACCTGGTCGTTGACCAGAGTAATCATGTTCATGGTTAGTTTGATCACCACCACCAGAATCACGACCGTCAGAATAATTGCCGCCCAACCGACCAATTTGGAACGCCGGTCCGGCTGGCGCAAATAACGCATCCCCAAAATCACTCCCCAAGGCGGTAAAAGCAGACTCTTGAGATACACCACCAACTGACTGGAAAACGAGGTGCTTAGGGGTTTGGGCCGCAGATTTTGGCCGCAATTGTAGCAAAAATAATCCTCCGGACGGACGGTTACATGACAAGCTGGGCAAAGAAGGCCTTCCATAAATTGATTATACCGCAAAAGGAAAATCTAAAGCGGCGGGCGCGGTAAACAGCCTCACTTGAAACCCAAACTTCGTGGCGGCGGCGGTATTCTTAGACCGATCGTCAATGAACAAACAATCTGGCGCCGGGTATTTTAATTTCTTGACTAAAAACTCAAAAAATTCCGGCTCGGGTTTTTTGGCACCAATGACCGCGGAATTAAAAATCCCCGCACTAAAATACTGCCGCAGCCGGTGCTCGTCCAACTCATAATCCAGCCATGCCCGGCTGTTATTGGAAACCACAAAAAGCGGGTAACGAAGCGCCAAACGCTCAATTAAAGCCACCACTGCCTGATCAGGCACCAGAAAAGAACGATAAAAAGCTTTTAGGGCCACCAGGGAAATTTTTTGCTTGGCTATGGCCAACAATTTTTGCCACAGCTCCTCTTCGGTCGTTTGCCCTCTGGCCAACCGGTCCCAAACCTGATCAAAAATGGCTTCTGCTTGACGAGGGGCAATTTTTAGCCGGCGCGCTACCGGGTCACCAACCGGCACATGCAAATCAGGAAAAATCACCCC
>Ga0210057_1005867_pt1 | contig 15595 bp, 13 predicted proteins | sample CryGeyCG2114_010_2_FD_183968 | JGI IMG/M metagenome (GOLD analysis project Ga0210057, IMG submission 183968) | Groundwater microbial communities from aquifer - Crystal Geyser CG10_big_fil_rev_8/21/14_0.10 (SPAdes) (version 2) | ecosystem: Environmental > Aquatic > Deep subsurface > Groundwater ...
GGTTTAGCTATGGCAGGCTCAATTTTAGTTGCTCAATATAATGGTCAAGGCAATCGAGTTAAAGTTGATATGGCCTCTTCACAAACTTTATTTTTAGTAACTTTATTTTCAGTAGTTATTGCCGTAGTAGGTTATAATTTAGCAGAATTTTTACTTAAATTTTTAACTCAAGATCCAGCTGTCTTTAATCAGGCAGTGGCTTATCTTAGAATTACTTTTTTAGGCATGCCTTTTATTTTTATTTACCATGTTTTTCAAGCTAATCTACGTGGCGTGGGGAGTGTTAAAATTCCCATGTATATTATCAGTTTCACAGTTATTATTAATTTTTTTATTGATCCATTATTAATGTATGGTTGGTGGATCATTCCAGCTTTGGGAGTTGCTGGTGTAGCTTGGGCTAGTTTTATTACGGAAGGTTTAGCAGCTCTAATTGGTTTAGTTATTTTGATTTCTGGTCGGGCTGGGGTAAGTATTAAACTTAAAGATTTATTACCCCGTCGCGAATGGGTTAGCAAAATTTTTCGTTTAGGTTTGCCAACTTCACTGGAACACTCTTCTCGATCTTTGGAATCTATTTTTATGATAATTATTGTGGCTTCACTAGGGACCTTTGCAGTGGCTTCCTATGGGCTCGGTATGCAAATTTTTAGTTTTGTTATCATTCCAGCTATTACTTTTTCAATCTCAGTATCCATTTTAGTAGGTAATAATTTAGGAGCTAATCAAGCAGCTCGGGCGACTGAATTTGCTAGTGCTGGTATGAAAATTAGTTTTTCATTTTTAACTTTAGTAGGCATTATTTTTTTTATTTTTGCTAAACAAATTACTACTATTTTTATTCCAAATGAACCAGCAGTTATTCAAGCCACTACTGCTTTTATTCGTTTTATGGCACTTGGCTACGGATTGATTGGTATCCAGATGTCAATTAGTGGAGTTTTGCGAGCTGCTGGCCGTACTAAAATTACTATGTTATTAACTATGTTTCATGCAATTAGTTTGATAATTATTGCCTATAGTCTGGTTAAAATTTTTAATCTAGGGATCAATGGTATTTGGTTAGCTTATCCATTGACGATTTTTATTAGTTGGATTGTTGCCTATATAGTTTATAAAAAAGTTGATTGGCATCATGAAAAGTTAATTTAGTGTCTGTTTTTTTGACTTTAATCAATAAAAATGGGAGAATTAGAATATAATTTAAATTTAAGATAGTAACATGAATTTAAAAAATCTAGGTAAAATTTTAAAAGACGAACCGAGTTACCGCTTTAAACAAGCTCAACGGGCTGTTTTTTTAGATTTAATAGAAGATTGGGAACAAGCGACTACTCTATCCAAAGATTTACGAATTAAGTTAAACAAAGAGTGTCTTTTGACTATTAATGCTCAAATTCAAACTTCCCATGACCGGCAAGTTGTTAAAGCTTTAATTGAGCTTGAAGATGGTAATAGAATTGAAACTGTGTTGATGCGCCACCAAGATCAGCGTAATACTATTTGTGTTTCTACTCAGGTTGGTTGTGCTTTAGGTTGTAAATTTTGTGCTACTGGCAAATTAGGTTTTACTAGAAATTTAACCAGCGGTGAAATTTTATTACAAGTTATTTATTTTAATCGTTATTTAAAACAATTCAAGCAAAAAATTTCTAATGTAGTTTTTATGGGTATGGGAGAACCTTTTCTTAATTATGAAAATGTGATGGAGGCGATTAAGATATTAAATAGTCCAGACGGTTTTAATATTGGGGCACGTAAAATATCTATTTCCACCTCAGGCATCATAACGGGTATCAGAAAATTAGCCGAAGAAAATCTCCAGATTAATTTAGCTATTTCATTACACTCAGCTGATGATAGATTGCGTTCAATTTTAATGCCCATTAATAAAAAATATAATTTGGAAAAATTATTTACTGCCATTCATTACTACACTCAACAGACCAATCGCCAGGTAATGTTTGAGTATATGTTGATTAAAGATGTTAATGATAGTTTAGAACATGCTCGCCAATTGGCCAATTTAATGCGTCAGCCATTATATCTTGTAAATTTAATTCGTTATAATCCTACAGCAGAGTTTCAACCTGCAACTGGTAAACAGGTTAAGCGTTTTAAGGAATATTTAGAAAAGCATGGAGTTAAAGTAACTCAGCGTCATGAATTTGGTCAAGATATCAAGGCGGCTTGTGGTCAATTAGCCTTAAGCACAAAAAATACCCTGGCCACGTCCCGCGTCAGCGGGCAGGCAGAAAGCACAAAAAACATAAAAACACTAAATCACATAAAGCACAAGAAAAATTAAAGCAACCATTGTTATTGTGAAGGATTGACATTAAAATATATTAATGTTACACTAATTTAATCTAAAATAAAAATAACTCATAAAAACAAAATATACGGAGGGCACTATGCCAATAATTAACTATGAATTAGAAATAATAGAGGGGGTTGAAGATAAAATTATTAATTTTTTTATAACTTCAATTATTCTTTATTTAGTTTTTATTCAACTAAACTCAGGAATTAATGTAAAATCAATTCACATTTTAATTCTTGCTTTTGCCATAGGCTCGGTTCATTTATTTGATTTAGTCAACATTTTCAGTACAGCTTTAGTAACTAGTGCTGGTGCTTTATTGGCTAAAGTAGTTTCTATTTTTGCCACGGGAATTTTATGGCAGTATGGGGCTATCCTGGGTTTATTTTTTGTTTTAACTTGTCATCTGTATCAAGTTATTTCAAGAAGTCAGACTATAAAAAGTAAAATTTTTATAATTTGGTTGGCAATTAGTATTAACCTATTTTTATTTATTAGTGTTTATCTAATTCAACCTTATATTTAGAAAATTTATCCGGCAAGATTAAACTTGCCGGATTTTATTTTTAAATCAAATTTTTTGCCAAAAACCTATTTATTTTGCTATAATTAAATTATAAATAATATAACAGTATTGTTGCTTATTTAGCGACTATTAATTATTGTATAGACACATGGCACGGATTATCTCTATAGTTAATCAAAAAGGTGGGGTGGGTAAAACCACCACTTCAGTTAATTTAGCAGCTTATCTGGCACATCTAGGTAAGTCCGTTTTATTAATTGATTTGGACCCACAAGCCAATGCTTCATCCGGTTTGGGTATTGATCATCAGACCATTGTCAGTGGTTTATATGAAGTGATGGTTGGACCTGTCAATTTAATAGATATTATTCATCCCACAGTACACACTTCTTTACACATTGCTCCGGCTAACCAAAATTTAGCGGCGGCCAACATTGAATTAACTAGTCACGATGACCGAGAATTTAAATTATTAAATATTTTAAAAGAAGTTACCCATCGTTATGATTATATTATCATCGATTCACCACCTTCCCTAGGTATTTTAGCTATTAATGGTTTAGTAGCTGCTGATGAAATATTGATTCCAGTCCAGTGTGAATATTATGCTCTGGAAGGTTTAAGCCAGCTTCTAAACACTATTAATTTAATTAAAGAAAATATTAAACCTAATTTAAAAATTCTTGGTGCTCTAATGACGATGTATGATGATAAACATAATTTGACCCAAGAAGTTTTTAATGAACTTTACCGTTATTTTCCCAACAGAATTTTTCGGACTGTTATTCCCCGTAATATTCGTTTAGCTGAAGCTCCTTCTTATGGTCGGTCTATTTTAAACTATGATAGTAAATCTAAAGGAGCAAAAGCTTATCATAAATTAGCCCAAGAAATAATTCTTTTAGAAAATTAGTTTAATTATTCTAATTATTCTAAAAAATTTCTAATTTTTAATTTCTAATTTCTAATAATTAAAATTATAAGCATTTAGCATTTAAAATTTACATTTGATGATTTATATAAATAATGTCAAATGTTAGATGTTAATTGTTAATTGTTCCCTAAATTTATGCAAGATAATAATTCACTTGGTCGCGGACTTTCTAGTCTTATTCCTAAAAAAGATTCAGCAACTAATAATGTGCGGCAGCCTGTGTCGGCAGTTTCATATTTGCCAAAAACCAACACTGGTGTAGCTAACCAGATTTTATATATTGCTCCAGCTCAAATTCAAATTAATCCCTATCAACCACGTCAAAAATTTAATGAAGTCGCTTTGGAATCTTTAAAAAACTCAATTAAAGAACATGGTGTTTTGCAACCATTAATTGTTACCCAGACGATGGGTGGTAAATATGAATTAATTGCTGGTGAAAGACGATTGCGAGCGGCTCGCGAATTAAATCTTACCAAGGTACCAATTATTGTGCGTACCGCCAAAGATTTAGAAAAATTGGAACTATCTTTAATTGAAAATATCCAGCGGGAAGACCTAAATGCCATAGAAAAAGCAGTTGCTTATAAAAGATTAATTGATAATTTTCACTTAACTCAAGAACAAGCAGCTCAACGCTTAGGTATTGCTCGTAGTACTTTAAATAATGCTCTAAGGTTGTTGCAGTTGCCTGATGAAATTCAATATAATTTAGTTTCTGGTAAATTATCTGAAAGCCAAGCTAAGTTGATTTTAAGTTTGAATAATGAACAAGATCAGCAAAAAATATTTAAACGCACTCAACAAAATAATTTAACTGTTAAAGATGTTGAACGCGATGTGCGACGCATTAAAGTTAAAACTCATACACGACAAATTAAAAAAGACCCACAAACTACTAATTGGGAGTCTCAATTACAGCAAGCTTTGGGTACTCGTGTTAAAATTAGAAAACGTGGTCAACAAGGTGGCGTAGTTGAAATAGAGTTTTATTCTGACGAAGAATTACGTGGTATCGTAAACAATATTACTTAAATATTTTAAACCATCTTTCTAAATTTGTTGTTTTCAATGATTGTTTAATTTTATCTCGAGCTAAACTAGTTTGTACTTTATCGATCCAATCTTCGGAAGGCTTGGATCTTTTTTTATCAATTATAATTTCTACCATATCACCACTTTTAAGAGGTTTTGTTAAACTAACCATTCTACCATTAACTTTTACTCCAGTTGTATGATCACCAATAAAAGTGTGGATATGATAAGCAAAATCAATTGGGATAGAGTCTTCTGGTAAATCAATTACATCACCCTTGGGAGTAAAAACAAAAATTCTATTTTTAAAAAAATCCATTTTTAAATTATCCAAATATTCTTCAGGATTATAATCTTGATTACCTTGTTCTAATAGAGCTTTAATCCATTTTAATTTTTTAGGGTCTAATGAAAGCTTAGTTTTTTTATTACCAGAACCTTTAAAAGACCAATGGGCTGCTATGCCCCATTCAGCTTCTTCCTCCATTTCTTTAGTTCTAATTTGGAGTTCAATAATTTTATTTTCTGAGTAAACAGTAGTATGTAATGAACGATAGCCATTAGGTTTTGGCTGAGCAATATAATCTTTAACTCTACCCGTCATTGGTTTATATAGAGCATGTAAAATACCTAAAACTTGATAACACTCTTCAGTATCTTTGACAATAATTCTTAAAGCCACTAAGTCATAGATTCGATCAATATCCATATCTTTACGTAATAATTTTCTGTAAAGAGAATAATATCTTTTAGCACGGCCATAAATATTTAGTGGGATATAATCTTGTTCAGCTAGCTTTTTTCTAATTTTTTTTATTTCTTTTTCTGTTTCTCTGTGACGAATTTCATATTTCTTTTTAGAACGTTCAACTATCCATTTGTATTCTTCGGGATAAACAAAAGGGAAAGCCAAATCTTCTATTTCGCCTTGAAGTTCATTCATACCTAGCCGGCTAGCGATGGGCGCATAGATTTCTAATGATTCTTTGGCAATGCGCTGTTGTTTAATTGGTCGCAAGGCATAAAGCGTTTTTAAATTATGAATTCTATCAGCAAACTTAATAAAAACCACTCGAACATCTTGGGCTATTGCCATAAACATTTTTCTTAAATTTTCAGCGTATCTTTCCAAACCTCTATATTTAATGGTACCTAATTTAGTAATACCAGCGACCAGATTGGCTATTTCACTGCCAAAATTTTTTTTAATATCATCAATGGTAATATAAGTTTCTTCAGGTACATCATGTAGTAGGCCAGCAATGACGGTGGGGATATCAATATCCATTTCAGCTAATTTATATGCTGTTTCTAGTGGATGCTGAATATATTCTTCACCACTCATCCTTTCTTGTCCTTTATGGGCTTTTTCAGCTACCTCATAAGCCAACTCGACCATAGTGGTGTCGGCATCTGGATGTTTCGTTTTTATTACTTCAATAATTCTTTCAATAGTCATAGAATTGACATTTAACATTTGACACTTAACAACTGACATTTTTTTATAATTATTAGATGTCAATGGTTAGGTGTTAGGTGTCAGATGTTTATTCTTCCATTTTACTGATTTTTTAGGAAAAAAGCAAGTATTTTAATTAAAAAACCAATTTAACAAACAAAAAACAGTCTCATTCAGTAAGGCTGTTTTTATTTAATATTTAAAATTTTAGCTTAAAATTACGTATCTGTCTGCTTAAAGTTACGTTTTTATTTACAATCCTTATTAGAACATTTAGTTTCATCATTGCCAGCATTAATTAAGAGGCTCCCACATTTTTCACACTTATCTCCAGTTGGTCGAGACCATAACGCAAATTTACATTTAGGGTATTGATCACAAGCATAAAAAGTTTTACGAGTTTTGGTTTTTTTAGCTACAATTTTACCTTTTTTGCATTGAGGGCAATCAACTCCGGTGTCTTGATCCAAAGCTTTAGTATTTTTACATTTAGGAAAACCACTACAAGCATAAAATTTACCAAAACGGCCTTGGCGAATTAACATAGGCTCGCCACATTTTTCACATTTAAGATCAGTTTTTTCTGGTTCTGGTTTGTTACCTTGTTCACCATTACTACCAACATTATCACCGTTACCCAACTGTTTAGTGTTGCGACAATCAGGAAAACCAGTGCAAGCTAGAAATTTACCATAACGGCTAGCTTTAACTACCATCGGTTTACCACATTTATCACATTTCTCATCAGTGGTTTCTTTAATTAAATCTTTTTTGTCTATTTCCATATATTTTTTATCTAAATTTTTAATAAATGGTTCATAAAAATCTTTAATTACTGGTACCCACTTTTTCTTACCATCAGCTATTTTATCTAAATCATTTTCCATCTCAGCAGTAAATTTATAATCAATAATTTCTGGGAAATGTTCAACTAATAAATCAACTACAATAAAAGAAATATCTTGGGGTACAAATTTATTGTCTTCTCGACGAATATAATTTCTTTGTTGAATTGTAGAAATAATTGGTGCATAAGTTGAGGGGCGACCAATTTCAAGCTCTTCAAGTTTTTTAACTAGACTGGCATCATTATAGCGTGCTGGTGGTTCAGTAAAACTTTGTTTAGGTTCCAATTTAATTAAATCAGTTTTGGTACCCTGCACTAATTCAGGTAGAAAATTATCTTTAATATTTTTAGGATAAACTTTTAGCCAACCATCAAATTTAATAATTGATCCATTCGCTTTAAAGCCATATTCTTTAGCTTTAATTTCAACGGTGGTACCATCAATTTTTGCTGGATTCATTTGACAAGCTAAAGCTCGTTGCCAGATTAAATTATATAATTTATATTGTTTATCGTCCAAAAAATCTTTTAAATCTTCTGGTGTTTTATTAATATCAGTTGGCCTAATGGCTTCGTGGGCTTCTTGAGCCGATTTAGATTTAGCTTTATATTTAATAGCCATTGTAGGTAAATAATCTTTACCAAATTTATTTTTAATATAATCTCTAGCATCATCCACAAAGCTGGTGGCCAGATTTACAGAATCCGTTCTCATGTAAGTAATCAAACCAGCTTGTTCTTTACCTGTTTTTAAACCCTCATACAAACGTTGAGCGATATACATAGTTTGTTTAGAGGAAAAATTTAATTTATTGTGAGCTTCTTGTTGTAAGCTCGAAGTTGTAAAGGGAGCATTGGCTTGTCTGTTGGTTTGTTTTTTAGTAATTTTATCTATTATATATTCCGCATCTTTTAAATTATCTAAAATTTCATTAATCACTTTCTCCGTTTTGATATCAAGTTTAGCTAATTTTTTATCGGCTATTTTAAATAAAGTAGCTTCAAATTCTTGGTTTTCGGCTTTAAGGATGGCTTTTAAATTCCAATATTCTTCAGTTTTAAAAGCCTGAATTTCTCTTTCTTTTTCGACAATTAATTTAACTGCTACGGATTGGACTCGGCCAGCTGATAAACCTTTAGCCACTTTTTTCCACAAAAAAGGTGATAATTTATAACCCACTAATCTATCCAGAACTCTTCTGGCTTGTTGAGCATCCACCAAATTTAAATCAATTTCTCTGGGGTGGGCTAAAGCAGCCAACACAGCACTTTTGGTAATTTCATGGAAAGCAATTCTTTTGTGGGATAATTCTTTCTTGCCAGTAGCCAATAATTTTAATAAATGCCATGAGATAGCTTCACCTTCACGGTCTTCATCAGTTGCGAAGTAAACCATCTCAGCTTTTTTGGCAGCTTTTTTAAGTTCATCTACTAGTGGTTTTTTATCAGCGGCAACTACATAGTCTGGTTTAAAATCTTTTTCCACATCAATACCTAATTTTTTAATTGGCAGATCACGAAGATGCCCATAAGATGACATAATCTTATAGTCTTTATTTAAAAATTTTGCAATGGTTTTAGCTTTGGTGGGTGATTCCACAATTACTAGATTTTTTGACATAGTTTTTAATTATCAATTTCCAATTTCCAAACAATTTTAAAATTAATTATTTAAAAGTTAGAAAATTATTTTATTATTTTATTCTTATATTTCTATATTCTTAAACTCTTGACATTTAATTTAAATAAGTATAAGGTTAATTAAACAAGAAATAAAAATATTTGTCAAATAAAAACACAAATTTAAATTAAATACAAGGAGAAAATTTCAATGAAAGTTAAAATAATGTTTCCTTCACAAGCACAAGTGCCACAAGATCCCATGGATTTTTCATTAGCTATCACTACTATTATGCAGGAGCAAAATTTACGTTCAGAGTTTCCTTATGAAGTTAATGGAAGTTCTGTTCTTTTTGAAAATTATTCTTATGACATGCACCAAAAACTTTTGTGGATTATTAAAAGAGCCATTGAAGATTTTAAAAGAATATTCAAAAAAAATTATGATTTAAAGGTTATTTTTGAGAATTAATTATTTTTGTTAAATTATTCAAAATTTTATCCTCATTAATCCATTAAAAACACAAATTTAAATTAAATACAAGGAGAAAAAGATAAATTTTTGTTGAAAAAATGTTTTATTTATTTCTGTAAGTTTAATTAATAGAAATTAAATAATAATAGGAGATAGAGAGATGATAGATGAATTAAAAGAACTTTTTATTTCAAAATGGGGCTTTATTGAAACAAAGGCTATATTATGGACTAAAAGAGTTATAGATGGTGTAAAATTAATATTTTTCTTAGCTTTAATTTTAAGTTTATTTTTAGTTCTAGTTGGGTTTGCTGTCAATAGTTCCGGACATAATGGCACTTGGATTATTATAGCTGGATCTTTTATAAGTTTTATAACTATTTTAATAGCATTATTTATTTTTATGGGCCCAGCTTGGGCAATATTATTAATATTACCAAAAACTAACCAAAAGACTAGAGAAATATTTAAACATTATATTTTACCTATTATATTATGGATTAGTGTAATAAATATGTCATTTTTGATTCTTCCTATTCATAAGTTAGGATTAAATGATATAATTATTTTTTTATTTGCCACCATAATAGCCACGTTATCTAGTATAGTTTTGGGTAAAAAAATAAATTTTGTATATCAAGCAGCACTTGCATTGTCTGTAGTAATAATTTTGATATCTATAATTAAAATAATTTTACCTAATGAGGTTATAAGTGGTATTATTGAGAATTTATTTGTGCCAATTCAGCTTTTAATGGCAGTAATGGTACAAACTTGGTACGGTGCTTTATTCTTGTTAGGTTTTATAACTATGATTGTTTTATCAATTATAATATCAATAAAAAATTTTACGGATAATGTAAATAAAACAAACTCATCAGTTTTATCCACAAATATTTCCAGGACGTTAAAGAAATTTATGAAAATAATTGTTTATTTTTTCATTATTTCCCTCGTTGCTGTAGTGGCCTTTTCTACGTTACAGGAACTTTCACCAAAGACGGCTATAGAAGTGGACCAAACTAAAGACAAAATTATTGATAAGTCTTTTAAGATTATTGATAATATTATGTCAAATTTAAATATACAATCTTTTAAAAATAAAAAAGCAACAATAGCACAAGAAAATTCTTCTAAAGAAATAGACAAGTTATTAGACCAAGCAGAAAAGGATTTAGATAAAAATTGGATAAACTTGCCTTATGTGCACCAGGAAGGCAGTAAAAAAATAGTAATAAAGAATAACGAAGGAATAACGTTACCAGCAAATATAAAATATTATTTTAGGATTCAAAAAGGAAAAGTAATATGGAGTTATGACAATACTTCAAAAAACACGGACTTTAAATATATTAAAAATGGTCAAATATTAGAATTAACATCCAAAGCATCTTTTTATGCTTATCAAGGCCAAGCTCAATTAACAATTCAATGTGAATATATTAAGACAAAATAGTAATTAATATTAAACTAACTACTCTGTTTTAAAATCTTCTCCTCACTCACCCATTAAAAACACAAATTAAAAATTAAATACAAGGAGAAAAAGATGGATATAGATGCCATTATCATCACAATTATTTTTCTAGGTTGTCTTTTAGTTTATCGTCCTAAACTTCCTTGGACTATTTGGGCGATTGTTTGTTATATTCTTTTTGCTGCAAATGATTTTTTGCCTGAATATAGAATAATTCTTAGTTTTTCCTTTATTATAATATTTTTAAGTGGTCTAACTGTTTATTTTTGGGAAAAATTGGGATATTATATAAAGAAATTACCCACATCTTTTCGTTTTTATTGGGCAATAGCTGCTTTTGCCTGCTGCATTTTAAGTTTTTATGTACCTCAAAAATACGAAGGCGTCTTTTTTGTCATTGGTCTCCTAATGATACTTATTCTAGGTTTTATACATATTTTAAATTTTCCAAGGGATTTAAGAGAAGCAGCAGAAGAAGAAAAAACAGGCCTTTCATAAAAATAAAATAAAGGAAGAGAAAGATGAAGGAAACTCAAGCTTTATTATTAGTATTATCTGCTCAGGGTAGATCAACAAGTACAAATGATTTATTAAAAATATTATCATCTGTATTACACAAAACTGATATTGTAGATCATGTAGAAATATCCCCAGTAACTCACACTATCCTTGCTAGAAATTTTATTCAGTTTAGTGATAGTCGGGCTGTGGTTGATCAAAAAAACAAAATTATTGATAAAATTATTGAAAAATTTCGTGAAAAATATGGTAAGTTTGTTGTAATAATTAAAGCAATTGGATCAGTAGAAGAGTTTGGTGTTTAAAGGTTTTCCATAAAAATCTTTTCCTCACTAATCCATTTTTTTCTCAATTCCCCCGCCAAGTAAAATGAACCTGTAATCAGGACTAAATCATTTTGCTTGGCTTTTTTTAATGTCTGATTTAAAGCTTGGTGAGGGTTAGTTACAATTTTTATATCAAATTTATAATTTTTAACTGGCTTTAGCCAGGTTTTATTATTAACCTGCCTAAAGGCAGTTTGAAATATCTTTTTTATCATCTCTAAATCGGCACATTGTCTTTCGGTAACTAAATGTTTGGTTAAAATAATTTCTATTGGTTTATTTTGCAGAGTTGTTGTTAAAATTTTACTAAGATAGTTAATTATCGTTTTAACATCTTTATCCACGTTTAAAGTAAAAATTAAATAAAGTTTGTTAAATTTAATATTTATTAAATTTGTAAAAACAGTTTTAATTTTATCAAGATTATGGGCACCATCTAAAATTACAATTGGCTTGGTTTGAATTATTTCAAACCGACAGGAAAGTTTAGTTTGTTTAATGCCAGTTGTTATAAATTTATTTTGAATTTTTAATTCCTTAGCAATTTTACTCGCCAGTAAAACATTGTTATTTAAATTATTTAATTTATTAGGTTTAACAGCAATAAATTTAACTTTTTTTTGTTGGCAAATTTTTTTAAAAATTTTTAAAAGTTGTGGCTGTTTTTCAGTGGTAATAAATTTACTTTTGGGTTTAATAATTCCGGCTTTAGTCGTCGCAATTTTAATTAAAGTTTTACCAAGTAGTTGAGTATGATCAAAGCCAATATTAGTTATAGCTGTAATTAATGGCTGAGGAATTATATTAGTAGCATCAAATTCACCACCACAACCAGTTTCTAAAATTATATATTCACACTTTTTATTTTGAAAATATTTTAAAGCTATTGCTAATAAGATTTCAAAGTAACTTGGTTGGCCATATTTAGAATTAATAGCCATATATTTTATAGTAGGTTTTAATTCATTAACCAATTTAACAAAATCATTTGGTGAGATAAATTTATTATTAGCTTTAATTCTTTCAATAGTGGTGGTTGGATGAGGTGAATAATAAGAACCAACTTTTTTATTAGCTTGATATAAAATATTATGGACCATTGCGGTGGTGGTGCCTTTACCAGCTGTGCCAGCGATATGAATAAATTTAAATTGTTTCAAATTAATTTTTGTTTGGTTAATTAACTCTTGCATGCGTTCTAAAAAAAATTTACCATCTTGATGACGGTTTTTCATATAATCTTTTTTAGATGAATTTTCTAGTGATTCTAGATATTCAACTGCTTGATGATAATTTTGATACATAAGTTATTTTTTTAACCATTTTATTCCCGCATAAACCAAGGGTGTATCTAAAATTGCAAAAGCTATTTTAAATAGCCAATAGGGAATAATTAAAGTAAAAATAAAAGCTACATCAAATTTGGGAATAACAGCATAAAAAGCAATAAACATAAAAATCGTAGTATCAATAAATTGACTGATAATAGTTGATATATTATTTCTTAACCATAAAAACTTACCTTTAGTTTTTTCCTTTAATTTATGAAAGATCCATACATCATGTAATTGGGCCAATAGAAAAGCGACCATACTGGCTATTATCATTCTTATAGAAGCTCCAAAAATTATACTATATTCATTATTATATGAATATCTTTCAGCTGCTGGTAGTTTAACTGAAATATAAGTTAAGATGATAATTAAAATTAAAGAGATAAAACCAGCCAACACAAATTTTTTAGCTTTAGTTTTGCCAAAAACTTCAGCAACTATATCGGTAATTAAAAAAGATATCGGATAGGCAAAAATTCCTACCGAAACGGAGACCCCTAATAATGTAGTTATTTTTGTGCCTAATAAATTAGCCCCAATAAGTGAGGCAACAAATAAAGCTAATAAAATATCTAATTTTGTAGCTTGTTCTAATTTTTCCATATTTTTTAAATGGTGATTTGTAATGTTTCAAAATTATCTACCAAGCACATACATATTATTACCTAGATTTTTAACTTTGCCTTTCATTTCCATTAAAACTATTGTACTACTTACTGCTGCCGTGTCAAGTTTAGACATTTTAATTAAATTATTAATATGTAGTGGTTCAGCGGACAACAAATTAATTAAAATTTCTTCTTCTTTGGAGTCAGGAGTTATTTTTCTAGTGGTAATAAATTCTTTAACTTCTTTAATATTAAGCATTTCTAATATATCTTCAACGCTAGTTACTAATTTAGCTCCTAATTTAATTAAATTATTGGTACCTTGAGCATTGATATTATAAATATTACCAGGAATAGCCAAGACATCACGATTAAATTCAATAGCATTTTTAGCAGTAATTAAAGCACCTGAGGACGCTGGTGCTTCAATCACTAAAGTAGCCACGGCTAAACCAGCGATGATCCTGTTACGTTGTGGAAAGTGGCCTTGTAATGGCATTGTCCCCGGAGGGTATTCAGAAACTAACAAGCCATTAGTAGCTAATATTTTTTCTGCTAAATATCTATTAGAGGAAGGATAAATACTTTGTTTATCTAAACCTGAACCTAAGACAGAAATTGTGCGTCCATTATTTTTTATCGTAATATCATGTACCATTGAATCAATACCCAAGGCTAATCCAGAGACAGTGGCTACTCCTTGATTTACCAATTCAGCCGTGATAGTTTCAGTTACTTGCTTACCGTAGGCTGAAAATTTTCTAGTGCCCACTACGGCAATAGCAAATTCATCACCGGCATCAACTAAATTACCTTTATAATAAAGTAAACCTGGGGGACTATAAATTTCTTTTAATAGTTTAGGATAGTCATTATCTAAAGCAGTTACTACTTTAATATTTTCTTTGATTAATTTTTCTACTTCTTCATCTAAATCAATATTTTTTCTTTCTCCAATAATGCTTTGAGCCACTGCATCTTCTAAACCAGCTTGTTTAAAGTCGCTAAAACTAGCTTGCCAGGCGGATTGCATCGAATCAAAATAATTGTATAATTTTCTAAATCTAACGGCACCTACGCCTTGAATTTTACTTAGGCCTAGCCAATATTTTAAATCTTTATTCATAAGTAAATAACGTAAAACAAGCAAATCCAGCAAGACTAATATTTATTAAGCTTTACTTTTACTCGTTTTATTAATTTATTATAGCTATTACTAATATTAATAATACAATATTAAATTAATTAATTCTACTTAAGAAAATTTAGACAAGCCTTTAAATCAGTGATAAAATAAAGGTAGCTATTATCTTAAAGAAATGTTAAAAAGATGACTCAGTCAACCGAATCAAAAATATTAGATGCCAAACAAATTGATAAGCTTTTTACTTTGGCTTTTAAAAAAAGATTTGCTATTCCCGCAGTCAATGTTACTAGTTCGGATACTATTAATGCTGCTTTAGCTGCTGCCAAAAAAGCCAATTCACCAATTATTATTCAACTTTCTAACTCAGGGGCTGCTTTTTATGCCGGTCAAACATTAATTAATGATGATTATCAAGCCTCAATTAATGGAGCCGTGGCAGCTGCCAAACACATTCATTTATTAACAGTGGCTTATCAAATTCCTATTATTATCCACACCGATCACGCAACTAAAAAAATGTTACCTTGGATTGATGGAATGTTAGCTATTGGTGAAGGATATTTTAAAATTAATCAACACCCACTTTTTAGTTCTCACATGCTTGATTTATCGCAAGAATCTTTAATTGATAATATTAATATTTGTAAAAAATATTTAAAACAGTTAACCGCTATGAATATGTTTTTAGAAATAGAAATAGGTGTTACTGGTGGTGAAGAAGATGGTGTTAAAGGTAAAGTAAATAGTAAATTGTATACCACTCCCGAAGATATAGCCTATGCCTATGGAGAATTAAAAAAGATTAGTAGCAATTTCACCATTGCGGCCTCTTTTGGTAATGTTCACGGTGTCTATCGTCCTGGTAAAGTTAAACTCAAGCCAATAATTTTAAGAGATTCACAAGATTACATTTCGGTTAAATTTAAAGTTCCACAGAAAACAGTTCGTTTTGTTTTTCACGGCGG
>Ga0210057_1005871_pt1 | contig 15583 bp, 14 predicted proteins | sample CryGeyCG2114_010_2_FD_183968 | JGI IMG/M metagenome (GOLD analysis project Ga0210057, IMG submission 183968) | Groundwater microbial communities from aquifer - Crystal Geyser CG10_big_fil_rev_8/21/14_0.10 (SPAdes) (version 2) | ecosystem: Environmental > Aquatic > Deep subsurface > Groundwater ...
CCCCCGCCGTCGCCGCCACCACCGGCACCGCCCCCGCCGTCGCCTTCAGCAAGCGCGTGAAGCACGCTGAATGGGGACAATTCGCCAAAGTTCTGCAGGACAAAGCCGCGCGAGAGCGCGAGTATCATAAAAATCAGTATGAGAATGATTGGGTAGCGAAGAGGCATAATTTCCTATTTCCGAAACACCTCAGTGAGAGATGTGCCGGAAAAGAGGTCCAAGAGGGGTGCAGAACGCACCTCCCGTTGGACAAAGAACAACGCTTTTACTCGAACTCGATCCAGTGCTCGTTCATGATGCAATCCTGATCCCATTCGCCGAGTTTCTTGCCCGGCAGATGGTTGAAGAACCGCAGTTCGTGCAGGCCCGTCAAGTGGTACGGCGGAGGCGAGATAGTATCGCCGTTTACCGAAGCCACTCGGATCGCATCCCACTGCTCAAGCTGGGCACGCGTGAATCGGAGTTCCTTGAGTCCTCTCGTCACGGTAATGGTGCCGAGAACCTTCTCCTCGGTAACCGTAGGCGGACCACCGCTCGCTTCCGGAGTCATGATGAGTGACACCTGGAAGACGCGCGGGGTCGCACTACGTGATGCCTTCCCTTCTTTGTACGCGTCGCGGAATTGCTTACCATGTACACGTGAGACGCGCACGCCGGCAAACCTCTCCGCCATCTCCTCCTTCGCGTGAGTAGACTCAACTCCCGGAAGATCGAGTGCACTTTCTTTCCAGACGTTTACTTTGAGAATATACACATCGGGACAGGCGCCGATAGGCGCCGCCGGAGTAAAGATGGTCGGCCTTGGCTTCGGTTGGGGCTTGGCAGGGCCGTCACCGATGACATTCCCGCAGTCACCAGCGAGGATGAGTTCGCCGGTATTCACGTCGACCCAGACGGACTCGCCTTGAAGAAAGGCACGTTTCCATCCCTTGGCGTCGTAGGTGTGTGTGTTACCTCGTACGAGCAGGCGGCTGATATGCCATTCGCCTGCGGGTGCTGACTGCTTCACGAGCGACCGCAGATACTGCGGGAGCTCCGCAATATTCCCGAGCTTTGCACTCGGATGCGCCGTCTGAATGCCGAAGAAATAGTCATGCGCGGTCGCGCACGAGCCATCTTTCTTGCACCGTGCCGGATTAAGCAAACTCTTTCCGGTCGGGTCGCTCTTGAGGGAGTTCTCGACCAGAGTCGCCAATTCAGTTGGGTTTTTTAGTCCCTTCATCATTGGCATACCGGTCCCAGCCGCGAATGCTGAATTCGCCAGCGCCGCAATTGCGAGCGCCAGCCCTACTACGATGGTTTTCATCGCGTTTCCTTTCTGAAGTGTCGCGCTCGCGCGACGGGTTGAGGAAAAGACTTCAAAGAACTGCTTTCCTACTCCCCCTTCCTTTGCGGGGAGTCATCCCGTTTCTAGCCTTGACTAGAAACGGGATGACTTTCAACAAAATCCGCCGTGACGACGAACCGGTCGGACTTCTTTCCGAACGAGTCGCAGGTCGCGAGCGTGAGCACGCGGCCGCTGACATCAAGCGAGATGCCCGCATCGCTTGTGGCGCTCTCCTTCTCGACGCTCCGCACCTGGTACGTGTATGCCCGCTCCGTCGAATACACGGTGATGACGTCGCCGGCAACGAGCTTCTGGATGCCATTAAACGTCTTGTACGCCTGGTTGCCGACGACCGGCAGATAGCTCGAATGCCCGAAGAGGACAACGTTGCCTGCTTCACCGAGCTTGGCCGAGGTCGGATACCGCACAGAGCCCTTCAAGAGTCCGGCATCAAGCACCTCGACGTCGGTCGTCGTCGGATTCGCAATCGAGGCCACGAGCCCGAGTGCCGGAATCTCTATCCTGGTCGGCAGTTCGACGGCAGCGGTCGATGCGGACGCGGTCACGACCACAGACTGAGTCGCGGTGGCACCTGCCGCCGGATGGGCCTGCGGCAGGAGGTCGAGCGCGCCGAGCACGGCAACGCTAGCGAAGAACGTAAGCACGAAAACACCGAGGAAGCTCCACTTCATCGCATACGCCTGTCCGCCGGCTCGGATGAGCCAGACCACTGTGTCGATGCTACCCTGCATATCTTCTTACTAAGAAGTACAGTATCGGACACACTCTGTCAAGCTTGACACGGAAACAGCGTCATGGTATCTCTATAGGCACCTATGGATACCCCTGCCATGAGTCCCCAGGCGCGCCAGACGGCTCTGCACATCCTCGCGGCCGTCGGTTTCATCGCGCTTATCGGTGCGAGCATGTGGCTTGCCGTCTATTCGACGCGCTACGTCCCCGGTGTCATCGGACGCATCGGCAGTGCCGCCGTCTATCTCGGCTCCGTCTTCACTCCGGCGGAAGAGCCTTCCCTCTCGGTCGTCCCGACGCCGGTCGCGTCAACGACGATTCCTTTCGGCAATACGAGTTCGAACGTCCCGCCTGTGTCAACACCTGTTTCGCCGAAGCCGGTCCAGCCGACCGCCGGCGAGAAGACGACCAATACCTACCCGATGGGCGGTACGACCGCTCTGCCCTCCCTGTCGAGCGGTCTCCCTGATTTCGTCGTAACGATTGATGCTATCGGGTATCTCGCCACGAGTTCTGCAGAATCGTTTGTCACGAGCTCTACGGTCCCCGCGCAGAACCGGCCGGCCGTCGTCTTCACTATTAAAAACATCGGTACGAAGGTGGGCGGTCAGTGGCGTTTCAGCGCGTCCATCCCGACGCAGACCGCCTATATCTACCAGTCAGAACCCCAACAGCCGCTCAACCCGGGTGACCGTATCACGTACACGCTCGGTTTCGACCAGGCGACCAGGGGCACCGACAAAACGATTTCAATCACCGCAAATTTCGACCGCACCGTCACGGAATCAAATCCGGACAATAACAGCGCTTCCGCACTAGTAACGATTCTCGGGTCATAGATACACGGATACGCCCCGGTTGTGTTGTCGGTTGTGTTGTCCGAATTTTCGTCCTATAGGACGAAAATTCGGACATGGTTCAAACATCCAGATTCGCCAGTTTGGCATTTGACTGGATGAAACTCTTTCGACTTGCAACATCGGAGCCCATCAGGATGTCAAAGATGCGGTCGGCCGCCTCGGCGTCCTCGACGTTGACCCGCTTCAAGACGCGGCGCGTCGGGTCCATCGTGGTCTCCCAGAGCTCGCTCGGGTTCATTTCGCCGAGACCTTTGTAGCGCTGGATATTCACCTTCGTCGCTTTCCCCGACGCTTTGGTCGGGGCCCCGACTTCTGACGTCGGGGTTTCGTCTTCAACTAGCTCGCCACCTTCAAGCGGATTCTCGGAGACTTCTTCCGGAGCGACGCCGAGCTCTTTCAACACCGCCTCTTTCTCTTTATCCGAGTACGCATACGCGACCGCCTTCCCTTTCGTTATTTTATACAAAGGCGGCTGAGCGATGTAGACGAATCCACCTTCGATAATCGGCCGGAAGTGGCGGTACAGGAGCGTGAGGAGGAGCGTACGGATGTGCGCGCCGTCCACATCGGCGTCGGTCGCGATGATGATTTTGTGGTAGCGCAGTTTCGAAATATCGAAGACGTCGCCGATGGCAGTGCCCATCGCGATGACGAGCGCGCGTATCTCGACCGAGGCGAGCATGCGGTCGATTCTTGCGCGTTCGACGTTCAGTATCTTCCCGCGAAGCGGAAGGATGGCCTGTGTGCGGCGGTCCCTGCCCTGTTTGCTACTATTGTGCACAAATACTCCGCTCGCTAAAGCGAAGTTGTGGGTGCCCGGAACCTCCATGTCATACACATCCATAGTCTGAGAAAGCCATTCAATGGCGGAGACCCTGTGGTTGTAATGCGCAACAGCCTCTTCAAGGCGACCATAATCACCACCGAAAAATCTATCCCGTAATGTCGTGAGACGCAGGAGTGTTTTGTCGTTTGTTTGCTTGCGGACTTTATCGTATTCATCCTGGCTGATAACACCGAAACGGTTATAAATGTCATGAAGCGCTTTCAGTCCTCTTTCCAGATAAGTGGCGTTATATGCGGTCTTTCTTTTTTCCCTGAACTCTTCCGTCCACTGCTTCTTAGTGGCCACGCTCCTCCAAACCCGAAGGCCGGCATCGGCCCATTGTGTGCCGGCTTTCTCTCTGAGTTCTTGTCGAGACTCCGAATGTCTTTCAAAATACTCACGGACGCGCTCAGCTTGCTTCTCGCGGTTTTCTGCACGAGCCCAATACTCGGACTGAAGCCTATTGAGGCGCGCATCCGCTTCTTCACGATAGGCGGCATGCGTATTCCGGAAATGAAGGAATTGTTCTACCATGAATTTCTTATATGATTCACTTTCCCACTGTTTTTTCGCACGCTTGGAAAGCATTGCCCGCATTTTCAGCGTGGACATGATGGCGCTTATTTTTTCTCGATATGCCGGTGAAGCGTGTGCTATCCTGGCCTTGTTTTTCGTTTCCTCGGAATGAAGTGTTTTGTCCAAGAAATATGTGTGATACCGCAGGTGCTCCCGCTTATTCATGCGCACAAGATTATCGGGATTATTATTGCGCTTATTAAAATCTTTATGGTGAACGGTATCGCCGGAATCTCTCCCGTATGCTCCATTCGCCACATTGTAATTATCAGCGAGAAGATGCGTGAATATCCATCTGCGGGAAACAGGCGTATAGACAAGTTCGTACCCTTTGATAGTGATGCGTTTGCCGAGGCGAGAGAGTTGGCGATTGAGCGGCATGAGCGAATCGCTACATGTCAAAGCGCTTGCTTCCTTAAAATTGCCGTCCCTTAGCATGAAGCGGTGGTCCGGCGTACAGATTATTTCCTCTTTATTATCCAGAGTAATCTTAACGACCTGCGTATCTTTTTTAGTCAAACGCGGATGTGCTATTTCCTTAACCTCAACTTCGCCAGACGTTCCGATTGTATAGCAGTAATTTTTCTTGCCGTCTTTGTATTCTTGAACCAACTCTTTAAACGAAATACTCCTGCCGTCAGTGAGTGCAATGCAAGTATCGCCTGAAAAACAACCGCCGGCACTATCGCCCTCCACGATGAAGAGCTCACCCTCCTCCGCGCTCTTGGTCTGACAGTCGGCGAGTTTGCCCGGGAGTGTCATGCCCTCGAGCGCGCCTTTGCGGAGTACGGAGTCCTTCGCCGCCTTCGCCGCCTTGCGCGCCTTCAGTGCGAGAAGAACCTTGTTGATGATGGCGCGCGCGTCATCCGGATTCTCTTCGAGAAACGCGTTCAGCGCTTCGCCGAACACGGTCGAAACGGCGCCCTGCGCTTCCATGCTCCCCAGCTTCGCCTTCGTCTGCCCCTCGAACTGGATTTCAGGAAGCTTCACGGACACGACCGCCGTGATGCCTTCGAGAACGTCATCGCCGGTGAAATTCTCGTCTTTCTCCTTCAGGATGTTTGCATTTCTGCCGTAGGTGTTGAGACTCCGCGTGAGCGCGGTCTTGAATCCGGTGATATGCGTGCCGCCCTCAGCGTTGTAGGTATTGTTTGCAAATGCGGTGAGACGCGGGGTGATGTCGTCGACGTACTGGAGCGCGACCTCGACCTCCACCTTTTCCTGTTCACGGTCCACGTAAAAGATGTTCTTATGCACCGGCACCTGGTGCCGGTTATGAAATGCAACGAGCGACTTGAGCCCGCCCTCGAAGTAGAACGTCGTCGAGGGGACATCAAGCTTTCGGTCGCGCAGAAAGAGCGTGTCGGTTTCAAACGCATCGTGCGCGTCGTGCGCGTCGAAGATGGCGATGTGGACGCCTTTCACGAGATACGCCTGCTGGCGCAGGTGCGCGACTATCCTCTCCACGTCCCACTCGACGCCTTCTTTGAAGATGGTTGCATCCGGCTTGAAGAGGACGATAGTGCCGTGCTCTTTCGAAGAGCCGACCTTCTTCACCTTCGCCGCAGGCTTGCCAATTTTATATTCCTGCAGGTACATGCCGCCGTCCTGATGCACGACGACCTTTGTGTGCACGGAGAGCGCGTTCACTACGGACGCGCCGACGCCATGGAGACCGCCCGAGACCTTGTAGCCGGAATCCTCGCCGCCGAATTTGCCGCCCGCGTGGAGCGTCGTCATGATGGTCTCAAGTGCGGAGACCTTCGTCTTGGGGTGGATGCCGACCGGAACGCCGCGGCCGTTGTCAGCGACGCGCACGTACCCGTCGGGCAGGAGCGCGACCTCTATATCGCTTGCGTATCCGCCCATCGCCTCATCGCGGGCATTGTCAAAGATTTCCCACACGAGATGGTGGAGACCTTCGGGACCCGTGGTCCCGATGTACATGCCCGGGCGCTTCCGCACCGGCTCGAGCCCCTCAAGAACGGTAATGGACGAAGCATCGTACGCCTTCGCGGCGCCTCCGGCGCCGCGCTTTTTTTCGTCTTTTTCAGCCGTTTTTGCCATGATTCTTGTACCTCTATTCTAGCATAAAACGCCCCTATTTGCAGGGCAAAACGTGCACAAAGGAATATGCAAAATCCTCTCGTATCCGATACTTCTTGTCCCTTCCGCAAGGCATATCATAATCCATGTTCACCATCCCTGTGATGTATTCGCAAACCTTATCTCTACGACCGTGTATAATAAGGTTATGCGAAAAGGGAAAGGAAAATCGCGAAGAACACGAATCCCGATTCAAACCATTGTGCTCCGTACGCTCGCGGTCAGCGGCATGATAAGCGTCGCGCTTGTTGCGCCCAAAATGACTCGCCTCTTCAAGTATCTCGACCGCCCGCGCCAGGAACGCGCCAGAGTCTATACGAGAATCAGACAAGCACTCGCACGACTCCGAGAAAAAAATCTTATCATCGTCGAAAATGAGTTCGTTGACCTCTCGGCGGCCGGCGTGCAGGAAGTCCAGAAGATATTTGCGGGCGAGTACCGGATAGCGGAACCGGCGTTCTGGGACGGGAAATGGCGAATGGTCATTTTTGATATTAAAGAAAGACAACGGAAGCGACGCGATGAATTGCGGCTTCTGCTCGAGAGTGCCGGTTTTATAAAACTACAGCAGAGCGTATGGGTGCATCCCTATGCGTGCGACGAATTCATTGCGTTGCTCAAAACGCATCTCGCGAGTAAGGGAGACGAATTGTTTTACTTCACCGCACAAGGTCTCCAGCCCGATACGGCTCTCCGCCGCCATTTCAATCTGAAGAATCTCCCGTCATAAACTCAAACCCTTAACATAACCTTAATTTACACGGCCGTGGAAATTAAGGTTATTTAAATTACACCTGACTGCGCGGCTAACGGACTTCGTGCCCTATTTGGGAAAGAGCGCCAGAAATGTCCTCTATTGTTTCGTTCGCTTCCGCATCAGTGAGAGTCTTCTCCCTCGACTGGAAGACAAGACGAAAAGCATACGAAACGCGCCCCTTTTTTTCGAAACGATCCAAAAGATTGAGTCGAACAAGTAGTGGACCGGCATGCTCGCGAATGAGCTCCTCCATTTTTGATGCCTCCACATCCGGTCCGGGAGGGGTTTCTCCTTCCGCGGAATAAATCCAGAACGCTATGTCCCGGACGATGAACGGATAGACGGAAAACGGCTGGTACGCGCCGAGCTCGTAGCGCTCCGGCACGTAGTCCTTGCCGTAGTCCTCGAGCTTTGCGACCGAGAGATTGTCGGTCGTGCCTGCGGCGTCGCCCCACTCCGGTACGCGCTCGGTCATGCGCAGTTCGACGTATTCGCCTTCTTTCGGGAAGACGGTGCCGACTTCGAACAGCTTCGGTTTCTGATTCGGCGCGAGGACGAGCGGCGCGTATTGTTTCGCACGCGCGAGCGCATCGTTTACATTACTTTCCAAACTCGTCCGGAGCGCCGGCATATTCTTATCCAGCGGGTTTGCGAGCAGAACATCGCCCATCGGGGCGAATGATTGCGTCGAAACTTCGATGAATCCCTGCTCCACGAGTTGGTCCTTCATGCGCTCGATACCGCGGAAGCGCGACTGGTCCGGCGCACCATTGTCCACCGGCAGTTCTTTCGGAGCGATTTTGTCGTAGCCGATAATCCGCCCGACTTCTTCTACGAGGTCTTCGGGAATCGTAATATCCGTGCGCTCGAAGGGTGGCGTCACCGTAAAAATATCGTTTACTACCGTATAGGGTAGTGCGAGCCGCTTGAATACATTTTCAACTTCTTCGCGCGAGAAGTCAGAACCAAGAAGGCCGTTGATGCGCGCAAGCGAGGTGCTGACTGGCGCGGGAGCGGACGCGGGTGCCGGGTATTCGTCAACGACTCCCGCGACTTCCCCGCCCGCGATGTCAGTGATAAGCGCAAGCACCTCGCGCATGCCGTAGGCCGCGAGCTCCGGCGACGGACGATTCTGGAAGCGCAGGCTCGCATCGGTGAAGAGCTTGAGCGCCTGCGCCGCACGGCGCGTCGTCGTGCCGTCGAAGTTCGCCGACTCAACGATGACATCCGTCGTCTCGTCCGTGAGCTCTGCCGCTTTCCCGCCCTTTATCCCGGCGAGCGCAATCGGCGCATCCGCATTTGCATCCGTGATGAGCTGGATGTTCGGCGACAGCTCGTACTCGTCGCCCGAGAGCGTCGTTATCTTTTCCCCTTCTTTTGCATTTCGAACTTTGATCGCGAGCTTTTTATCCCGAGCGGAGTCGAGGGACGCCGCATCAAACGCGTGAAGCGGCTGACCGATGTTCATCATCACGTAGTTGGTCGCGTCCACGATGTTATTGATGGAGCGCTGACCGACCGATTCAAGCGCTTCGCGTAGCCAGTCTGGCGACGGGCCGACCTTCACCCCCTTTACCAAGGCACCCATATACCGCAGGCACTTCTTCGGGTCCTCAATCTTCACCGCAAGTGATGTCGGGACGTGGTACGTCCCGACATCGCTTGCGGGGAGGATTTCGCGGAGGGGGTCGGTTTTGAGGGGGATATTGAGGATAGCCGAGAGCTCTTTCGCGAGTCCGCGGTGGCTGAGGCAATCCGCCGCGCGGTTCGGTAAGACCTTTACATCCAGCAGGTCGCCTTGTATTTCGTCTATCTCAAACGCATGGAAGGTGTACGCATTAGCAATGGTCTCCGCATCCGGCAGTGGCGCGTCAAAATAGTTCTGCAGCCATTTTCTGGAAATCTTCATACTGATTTTTCTGAAGTTAGGACATCCGATGTCCTAACTTTCTGTTCAAACGCATAGTTGAAACGAATGTCGCCCGAGTGGAAGAGCCGTACGTCTGGGATGCCGTACTTGACCATAAGAAGTCGCTCCAGCCCGCCGCCAAAGGCGAAGCCCTGTGTCTTCTCGGGGTCGAGACCGGCGTTTTTTATGACGTTCGGATGGAGCATGCCCGCCCCTGCCATCTCGAGCCACTGTCCTTTCCTCCCCGGCGCCTCGAACCATACGTCTATCTCAACCGATGGCTCCGTGAATCCGAAGAAGCTCGGGCGGAAACGCACTTTCGTATTCGGACCGAAGTATTCGCGGTAGAACCGGTCAAAGGTTCCCTTCAGATGCGCGAGTGTCACCGAGCCCGTCGGACCGACGGCGAACCCGTCAAGCTGGTAGAACTGCGCTTCGTGCGTCATATCCGTCGCCTCGTTACGGAAGACTTTCCCCGGATTAATCATCCGCATTCCGCTCATGCCCGACTTCGCCATCTCTTCAAGCTTGCGCATGGTCACCGATGTCGCGTGCGTGCGCAGTACCTTACCTGGTTCCCCCTTGACCCAAAATGTGTCCTGCATGTCGCGCGCTGGATGGTCTTCGGGGACGTTCAGTGCGGTGAAATTATGCCAATCGTCCTCAAGCTCGGGGCCATACGCAATGCCGAAGCCCATCCGCCCGAAGATGTCAGCAATCTCGCGAATGGCGATAGTAATGGGATGCAGGCGGCCCGGAGTGGTCATTCCAGAAATATACCAGATTATGGTACAGTGACGCCATTATGAGTCTGGAAATGTTCACCTACCCGTTCCTCTTCATTGCGATATTCTTCGAGTCGTTCGTTCTCGTGACGCTCCTCTCAAGCCCCGCACGCGCGGCGCGCGCGCGCAGAGCGGGCGCAACAACGCTTTCGGTCGCGGTCATCGTGCCGTGCTGGAACGAAGCCGCGACGGTCGCCGCGACCTGCGATTCGCTCCTCGCGCTCGACTACCCGAGCGATAAGCTCGAGGTCATCCTCGTGGATGACGGCTCCACCGACGCCACGCCCGCGGCCATGAGCCGCTTCGCGGGGCATCCGCAGGTGCGCATCATACACAAAGAGAACGGCGGGAAACATACGGCGCTTAACGCCGGTATCGCCCTAACCTCGGCGGAAATCATCGGATGCCTCGATGCCGATTCGTTCGTCGAGCCGGGCGCGCTCCGCGAAATCGTCCCCTGCTTCGCGGACGAAAACGTCGCGGCGGTGACTGCGGCGATGTCAGTGCACAAACCGAAAAACATTCTCCAGCACATGCAAAACGCCGAGTACCTCTTCGGTATCACGTTTCGGCACGCGTTCGCCTCGGTGAATGGTCTCTACGTCACCCCGGGACCTTTCTCGTTCTATCGGCACGCCGTCATACAAGAAATCGGCAACTTCCGTAGCGGCCACCAGACCGAGGATATGGAAATGGCGCTCCGCATCCAGCAGGCAGGCTACAAGATAGAGAATGCGCCGCATGCCCGCGTCTATACGAAGTCGCCGCGGACCGTCTCAAAACTGCTCGCACAACGCACCCGCTGGACGGTCGGCTTTCTGCGAAACATCCTGGGCGAATACCGCGGCCTTATCGGCTCCCGCGCCCACGGCGTGCTCGGCATGCTCGTGCTTCCTCTCGCGCTCACTGCCGTCGCCAGCGGCATTCTTATCTTCTCCCTCATGCTCTTTGAGATTGTGCGGAATATTATTACGATGTTCGAAGTGCGCGCCGGCATCCCTCTTTCCTACACGCTCCTGCCGCACAGCTCGTTCAGCTGGTTCTACCTCCCCGCAAGCTTCTACCTACTGTTGGGGGTGACCATACTGCTCGCGTCCCTCTCCCTTATTGTCGTCGGCAAGTACATATCGAAGACGCCGGGGAATCTCGCGCTCGGCCTTATTTCATACACGTTCCTGTACGGCCTCATCGCGCCGCTGTGGCTTCTGCGCGCTACCGCCGACGTTGCGCTCGGCAAACACCGCCGCTGGCGCCATTGATTCCAGTATGTCGCTTGTTACTCGAAATGTGCTCCTTGCCCTCCTTATCACATTCGCACTCGTCGGGACAATCGCGTACGCCGTTAATTACCTAAATGATGCGCGCATCGCCGAGCTCGGCGCCATAGAAGACCAGATATCCATCGACACGCTCTCCCTGGACACACAGTTCTCCCTGCTTGAAGCGGCGCCGTGCGACATCGCGGCGTCCTCAACCGGTCTCATCGGCACGCTCACGGACCTCGGCACCCGCCTCGCGTACGCCGAGAGCCAGCTCGGTACGGACAACCCGCAAGTGCTCCGGCTGAAACAGCAGTACTCCCTGCTTGAAATCCGCGACTACCTCATAACCAAACAGCTCGCCGCCGCGTGCGGGACCAAGCCCGTCACCGTCCTCTATTTCTACAGCAACGCCGGTGATTGCGCCGACTGCGACAAGGCCGGCTACGCACTCTCGTACCTGCACGATACGTACCCCAGCCTGCGCGTCTACTCGTTTGATTACAACTTGGACCTCGGCGCTTTGAAAACATTCATCGCCATCACCAAGGTGGAGGGTCCGCTTCCCGCTTTTGTCATCAATGGTAAACGGTCCTACGGCTTTACGTCGCTCGCCGACCTCGAGAAACAGTTCCCCAAGGGCGCGCTCGCGACAACAACGGACACTACGCTTTGAGCCGCCTCTCGGATTCGAACCGAGGACATCCACTTTACAAAAGTGGCGCTCTACCAACTGAGCTAAGGCGGCTTCTTTGTTGTTCTACTATCGTATCTCCGGCACCTCCGGGCGTGTTGCCTTCAGGCGGCCCTTGAAGTCGGAAAGTGTCTTCACAAACGGGCGCGAGCTCGCGCGCGGCTCGACATTCACCGAGTGTCGTGCACGCAGGTTCCGGACGATGCGCGCGAGGAACCGCTCAACGGTGCGCACTGCCTGAAGCGAACCGTTCACGATATCATGCCCGATGCGGCTCGCGGCGCGACGCACTTCGTCCCGTACAAACGCCGCGAGGTCGATATGTGCGAAGATGAACTCGGCGCGCGCGACCTGCCGGTCCAGCTTTTCGCGCACGGCGGCAAAGAGCCGCACACCGCGCCGCCCCTCAAACTCTGCGAGCGCGAGGAACCCGGCGAGAAGCGCAAGCGCGAAGAAAATGAAGAGTAAATGTTCCACGGGTTTAGCGGATAGAGATGCGCACGAAACGGCTCACCTCCACGCGCTCGCCGAACTTCTGCGTCGCCTCGTTCAGGAGGTCGCGCACGGTCTTGCTCTCGTCCTTGATAAACGGCTGACCGAGGAGCACCTGGTCGCGGAAGTAGCTCTCAAGCTTCCCTTCCAGGATTTTCTCACGCATAGCCTCCGGCTTGTCGGCGACTTCCTTCTGGAACACGGCGAGCGCGGTCTGTCTTGCATCCGCAGGAATGTCCTCATCCGTCGTATACGCCGGATTCGTCGCGGCGACCTGCATGGCGAGCTCGCGCGCAAGCGCGGAAAACTCGGGATTCTTTGCGACGAAGTCGGTCTCGCATGACAGCACTACCATCGCGCCGATAGACCCGTCATGCGTATAACTGCCTATACAGCCGGCGGCAAGCGACCGGTCCGCCTTCTTCAGGGCGGACGCCGCCGAATGCTTCTTGAGGATGACTTCCGCCTTTGCGAGGTCGCCGCCCGCCTCCAGGAGCGCCTTTTTACACTGCATGACGGACACGCCCGTCATCTCGCGCAATTCCTTAATGCTGTCAGTGGTGATTTCCATGGTGTTCGAGAAATATAATAACATTTTGAAAACTCATTTCAAAATGAAACCGAGAGCCGGTTGGCTGAAAAGTGGTAGTAAGACTTGGCCTAGCGGCCCGGAGCGCGACCACTTTTCAGCCCACCGGCGAACGGATTTTAAAATGAGTTTTACGCAACCTGCCCTTTCTGAAAAGCCTCAGTAAGTTCGGCGAGCAGAAGCTTCACCGTCTCGCGCGAGGTATCGTTCGCGACAATCGGATATGCCGCTTCCTTGAGGTTGCAGTCCGAGCTCATGATAGCGAGGATGAGGATGCCCGCATCATTCGCCTCCTTCACCGCGTGCTTCTCGTGCTTCGTGTCAACGACCAGTAGTGCGTCCGGCTTTTTCGTCAGCGTCGTGATGCCGTCGAGACGCTCTTCCAGGCGCTTCTTTTCCCGCTCAATCTTCACGAGTTCGAGCTTGGTGTGCTGTTTGGCCAGCGCGCCGGTCACCGCCATTTCCTGAAGTTCCGCCAGCCGGTCCACGCGCTTCTTGATTTCGCTCCAGTTGGAGATGGTTCCGCCGAGCCAGCGCGCCGCGACGTAGGGCGCGCCGATATCCTGTGCCGCCTTCTTCACCAGCGCCGCAATTTCCACTTTTCCGCCGACGAGAAGGACCGTCTTCCCCTCCTTCGCGAGCGCCGCCATCGCCGCCTTCGCGGATTCAAGCTGTGCCATCGTCTGTACGAGGTCGATGATTTCCTGCCGCCCCTTGGTCCCCACGAGAAACGGCTTCATCGAAGGGTGCCGGCGGCTCTTCACCTGTGCGAAATGCGCCCCGGTATCGAAGAGGCGCTTCAGTTCTGCCGTGCCGTTCACTTCAGTCATTATTCGGCTACTCTACCCGAATTACGCGGCGGATGCAAGCGATGCCTCATCGTGCTGTCGAGTACGGAGCGCCTCTACGATATCGTCGATGCCGCCCGCCATAATCTTGGGCAGGTTATGCCACGACTCTTTGAGCCGGTGGTCGGTGACGCGGTCCTGCAGATAATTGTAGGTCCGTATCTTCTCGGAGCGGTCGGCAGTCCCTATCTGCGCCTTGCGGGTCGCCGCGTGCTTCCGCGCCTCCTCCTCTTCATGCAACTGGTCAAGCTTTGCAGAGAGAATCTGCATGGCCTTTTCGCGGTTTGCCAGCTGACTGCGTTCGCTTGAGGAACGCACGTCGATGCCAGTCGGCTTGTGGATGAGCCGCACCGCCGTTTCCACCTTGTTCACGTTCTGCCCGCCCGCCCCGCCGGCACGAGAAAATTCCATCTCAATATCGGCGGGACGTATATCTATTTTTGATTTTGAACGGATAGGAAGCACGGCGACCGATGCGGTCGAGGTGTGGATGCGCCCCGACTTCTCGGTGAGTGGTACGCGCTGGACCCGGTGCACGCCCATCTCAAAGCGGAGCGCGTCGTACGCGCCCGCACCGATGACTTCAAAGGTCAGGTCATCCACCGTGCGCGTCTTCCATCCGCGCCGTTCGGCATATTTCTGATACATGCTTTTCAGTTCATCCGCGAAAATGGACGCCTCGTCCCCGCCGGCGCCGGCGCGCAATTCCATCACGACCGACACGGGCGGAGCGGACTCCTCTTGTTCCTTCTCCTTTGTAAGTATCTGCTCTATCTCGGCGAGGATGTTCGCCTGGCGCGCGCGGACGCGCGCCTCGTCCTCCGCCGCCATGGTCATAAGTTCGGCATCAGTGCCGGCGGAGGCGCGCGCCTCCGCCGCCTCCTTCTCGAGTCGTTCGTATTCTTCCGCGAGATACGCAGTGGTGAAATTGTGTTTAAACTCCGGTGAATATTCCATGACATTACTCTATCACTCTCCTCGCGGAGCAGAGGAGCGAATCGGGAGACTCTCGGAGGCGAAGCAGCATGGTAATTTTTGCGCCGTAGGGGGCTGCGCGAAAATTTGCGAGCCGAGAGTGAGCGCGGCCCGCCGCAGGGCGGGACGACGCGTGCTCCCGATTCGCTCCTCTGCGAAGCCCTATCGCTTTTTTGCGGCGCGCTGTTTGAAATGCTCCACCCGTCCCGCCTTATCAAGCGCGCGTTCCTCGCCGGTATAAAACGGATGCGACTTGCTGGAAATCTCAACCGTGAGCTTCGGGTACTCTTTGCCATCTTCCCACGCGGCAGTCTCGGTCGTTGGCACCGTGGAGCCAATGAGAAAACGCGCGCCCGAGGCGATGTCTTCAAAAATAACCTGGCGGTACGCGTCCGGATGGATATCCTTTTTCATTCCGTGGATGATAGCACGCCCGATAGAGAACGCAAAACTGCGCTCCGCTTCGGTACGCCGTATGCACCTAGAATTCCTCGAAGCTGAGCACCACATTCACCATCGTTGTCGCCTTCACCGGCGCCCCGTGCGTCTCGCAGGAGATGGTGAAGATAGACTGGGTCGTGATAGGAGCGGACACTGGAGAGCCGGTGGAGAAGGCGTGGTCCTCGTCTGCCGGGCCGCTTGCAAGCGTGCCGGAGGGGCCCGAGACGGTGCACGACTGGACGCCGCTTGCGCTCCAGGTTATTTGCGACGATGAGTCTTTCTGCACTCGGGTGGGGTTGGCAGAGATGTTGACCACCGGATTCAGCACCTCCACCGAGGCGGAGATGGAGACGGAACCGCCGGGACCGGAACAGGTGAGCTGGAAC
>Ga0210057_1005872_pt1 | contig 15582 bp, 16 predicted proteins | sample CryGeyCG2114_010_2_FD_183968 | JGI IMG/M metagenome (GOLD analysis project Ga0210057, IMG submission 183968) | Groundwater microbial communities from aquifer - Crystal Geyser CG10_big_fil_rev_8/21/14_0.10 (SPAdes) (version 2) | ecosystem: Environmental > Aquatic > Deep subsurface > Groundwater ...
GAGTATCAACCGATGTAATAACTGGCGTGGCCTCTCTAGAAAACCTTATATAAGTCGGCCCCCAAAGCTCTGCTGCCGCCATCGTAGCCTTCTTTGCCTCATGGACGTCACACGGAACAAAAACTTTCATATTGGCAATCACTCTCATAGTAGCAATGTCTTCAATCGCTTGATGAGTTGCTCCATCTGGCCCAACAGAAACTCCGGCATGATGTCCAGCTATCTTCACATTTGCATCGTTATAGGCAATTGTTGTCCTGATTTGTTCCCAGTTTCTACCAGGAGAGAAGGTGGCATATGAAGCAATAAATGGAATCTTGCCCGAAACAGCAAGCCCCGCGGCAACAGATGCCATATTCTGCTCAGCGACGCCAAGCTCAAAGAATCTCTCTGGAAACTCTTTTTTAAAAAGATGGCTTCGAGTTGATTCGGTCAAATCAGCACTTAAGACAACAACACTCTTATTCCTCCTCCCTGCCTCAAGAACACCCTTACCATATCCATCTCTAATAGGTTCTTTATCCACTTCTTTTTTCCAAATATCCTTATTTAATTTTAGGGCTCTATTCACCATTATTCGTGCTCTGATTTAATTTTACCGCCCATGGTTCGAAGTTCACGAAGTGCCTTCTCTGCCTCCTCTTTTGTTGGAGGTTTTCCGTGCCACTCAAACTTACCCTCCATGAAATCAACTCCTTTCCCGGGAATGGTATGAGCGATGATCATTGTTGGCTGATATGAGATAGCTTTTGCCTCATCAACCGCTTCGCTAATCTGTTCGAAGTTGTGTCCATCTATTTCAATAACATTCCAGCCAAAAGCCTCATACTTTTCTCGAAGTGACTCCAGCGGCATAACATTTTCTGTAAAACCATCTATCTGAATATTGTTCCTATCCATAATGGCTGTTATGTTAGATAGATTTTCATTCCCGGCCATCATAACTGCCTCCCAATTTTGGCCCTCTTGTTGTTCTCCATCAGAAACAAGACAATAGATTCTATACTTCTTCTTATCCATCCTTGCTGCTAAAGCCATCCCAACAGCCTGGCTAAGGCCTGAGCCTAGTGGCCCCGATGTTGATTCAATCCCTGGCAAGGATCCTCTATGAGGATGCCCCTGAAGACGAGACCCCAGTTTTCTCAAGGTTTTAAGTTCACTCACGGGAAAGTATCCCGCATATGCCATTGTCACATACTGGATCGGTACTATGTGGCCATTAGATAAGATCAATCTATCCCTATCTTCCCAGGTTGGTCTCTTGGGATCATGATTTAAGATATGAAAATACATGGCAGTAAAAACATCTGCCATATCTAAGGTGCCAGCGGAGTGACCACTACCAGCCTCCTCAAGAGTCTCTATAAGCTTCCTCCTGATCTTGTTTGCTGTTTTTTCTAATAGCTTCTCTTGCTTTTCAGTTAATCTCATAAAATAGAATCTAATTTCTTATAAGCATCTTCTGGATTCTGACTCTTAAAAATGTAACTGCTCGAAGCTAAAATATTTGCTCCAGCTTCAAGAGCCATTCTGCCAGTCTCCAAATTTATACCACCATCTACTTCAATTTTAACACCCTCACCGAACCCCCGCAAAAAACTTATCCTACTAAGCGATTCCTCCTCAAAATCTTGTCCACTAGGACCAGGACTAACTGATAGAACCTGGTACCCATCGATCTTATCCAAATACCCCCCAGCTCCCTCTATTTGAGTATTAGGATCATATGAGATCATTAGTTCAGCTCCTCTCTTATGAATCTTCTCCGAGATATTATCTATATCCAAGACTTTTTGCGCTGGAATAATCACTCTTTTAACTCCAGCATCTATCCAGCTATCTATAGCCTCATCAAGATCTTGGACCATAAGATGAGCCTCTATATTAAGTTCTGTCTCTAAGCTTTTTAGATCCTGCGGAGAGCCCCAACTCTTTGTATTTGAGAACCTCCCATCAGAAACATCTATATGAATCCACCCCCCAGTAGGTAAAAATTTTTCTACAAGCCTAATGTCAGAAGAGGCCTCCTCAAAAGTCTCCCTATTGATTACGGGAATTATCAATTTCTCTAATTTTCTCAATTCTTCTTTTATATCTTTCTTCTCCAGAAAACGGAGTTTGAAGCCAAACAGAAACCATCCTCTTTGCATCCTCGGGCTTAACAAAGTCGGCTGGAATACAAAAAACATTTACATCGTCCTCTGTTTTAAGCGCCATAGCGTGATCAGGAGAAAAAGAAGTTGCTGCCCTGACTCCAAAAAATCTATTGGCCACCATACTCATACCAGCACCGGACCCACAAATCAAAATTCCCATTCCATTAATTCTATCTGCCGATATTCTCTCGGCCAAAGTTTTTGCAATATCTGGATAGTCATCATTTGGATCCAACTGACTATTTCCGATATCAGTAACTGTATATCCACTATCATTAAGAAACTCTTTTAGAGTCTCTTTTAAATTAAAGCCTCTGTGGTCTGCTCCTATATAAATAACCATTCTTAGTTATTGAAATTTAGATCCTCGATCCTTTCTGTGTTGAAACTCCCAGGATCAAAATAGCTATTCTGAGTATTATCTCCCCCCATAAGTCCAGCTTGCTTCATATAACTACCTGCGCCACCAGTAAGCCCTCCAATAAGGACAACTAATATTCCTAAAATGGAAACAAAAATAAAGAATCCCTTATTCTTTCTCTCTTTCTCTATATCGGGTTGACCCTTCAATCTAACCAGATCTCTGTATATAAGAATTGTGTACAAGACAGCAAAGGGCGTTATTAACATACTGATAATTGCATTGGATATGAGTGCTGTTCCAGCCCCGAATATAGCACTAAAAATTCCAACGATAGTAACCACACCCGCAATCGCTAGAAACATTACTAAAAATCTTCCGGCAATCGGCCACCAATACCCTCTGGCATAAGACTTGCTAGCAAAAAGAGCTTCGAAGCCCTTCCTTCCTTCATATACAAAAACGTATGCCGAGAAGATGAACCATACAGAGAAAATTATTCCAGGAATCACAAGCATCAAAAATCCACCCATAGGCACAATCCCAGCCAAAAGAATTACCCATGAATAACTAACTATCTTCTTAAGAGCTGCCTTATATGAATCAAGAATACTAAAACCATCTTTATAAGAGATAATTATGGCCAGAGGAGAGAGTATGGACAATAACCAACCCAGAATTATGGCCGGGATTGATAGAAAGGGGTTAACGAACCAACCCAAGGCAACAGCCACTAGATAGAAAAGAGCTGGGAAAAATTGAATCCCAACAAGTTTCACAAAGTTCTCACGAAATTCGGATATAGCTCTAGAAAGAAGTTCTCCTACTCTCATTAAACTCCCCTGTGTTTGTTCACTAACTGATTCCATTTTTATTTAATGAATTTAGATACCATAGCGACGTGACTAATCAAAGTGGTCACATACCCATACTCATTATCATACCAGGAAAGAACTTTGACTAAATTGCCATCCACTACTCGAGTAAAACTAAGATCCACTATGGCCCCATAGGGTTCACCAATAATATCACTTGAAACAACTGGATCGCTTGTCACCTTCATTATCTTATTCCAAACCTTACTCTTTGAGGCCTTAGTCAATATCTCATTAATCTCCTCAACTGATGTATCTCTCTTAGAGACCATCGTAATATCAGCGATAGATCCCGATGGGACAGGAACCCTAAAGGCTACTCCATCAAATCTACCATCCATCTCTGGTATTGCTTTACCAATTGCAGTAGCAGCTCCAGTCGAAGAAGGAACGATATTTACAGCTGCCGCTCTTCCCTTCCTAACATCACTGCCACGAGTTGTTCCATCAACTAGATTCTGAGTTGCGGTATATCCATGAACTGTAGAAAGCATAGCTTTTTCTATCCCCGGCTTGTTAGAAAGGATGGATATAATTGGAGAGGCTGCATTAGTTGTACAACTCCCATTAGAAGTTAAAACAACATCCTTTGACCTATCCTCATTCACTCCAACTAGAACGGTTGCCCCGGTTGTGCCATCTGCATCTTTTGAGGGGGCTGTTATAACAACTCTCTTGGCGCCAGCCTTTACGTGAACTTGAGCCTTTTCATATGAGGAGAATACTCCGGTTGCCTCCACAACAATATCTATGCCCATCTTCTTCCAAGGCAGTTTTGTTGGATCTTTCTCTTGGAAAAACTTAACCTTATTACTTCCTATCTGGAGAGTATCTCCTAATACCTTAATATCTTTCTTATATGTTCCATAAACTGTGTCGTACTTAAGTAGGTAAGCTAGGGTGTCTATATCCTCTAGATCGTTTACCGCAACAACACTAAAATCCTTCTGCTCCATAGCTTGGCGCAAAAAATGTCTACCAATCCTACCGAATCCATTTATAGCTACTTTTTTCATTACTAATAATTATATGCCCTATACCCCTATTCTTTAAAATTGATCTTAACGGAATCGTTATTATTGATTCCATATTTATCTACAGATCCAGCTCTTAACTCCAAAATCTTATCAACGGACTCTGGTGAAGTGTATACATCTAGCTTAATTGTAGCCACACCTGGCTGAGGTTGAACATTCTTGTTAAAGCCAACAACTCTCCCATCTCTGACCCAAACTATATCGATTGGAATCTCCATCCCCCTCATCCAAATCCTCCTCTTACTATACCCATCAAAAAGAAAAAGCATCCCACCATTTTCAGAAAGACTATCTCTCCCACCAAGACCTCTTTGCCTTTTATTAATAGTGTCAGCTATATCTAAATAAAATTTATTATCTCCTATAACTATCTCCGCCTCCTTATACGCGGAAGCGGCATTCTTACCTATTCTAATAACCGCTAATCCTAAAATGGCAATTACGAAAATAAGAATTAAGTACATGCTTCTATTTAACATCTATCTATATTTAACCCTGTATCCAACAATTCCGAAAGCGATAGCCACATTTAATGATTCTTTTTTTCCACCCATAGGAATCTCCAAAACTTTATCTGCCTTTTTAAGAATGTTAGTCGGAATGCCAGAGACCTCCCCTCCCATAACAAGAGCTATCTTCCTCTTTTTCGTCTTAAATTTATGATATTCAATCGAATCCTTGTATTGCTCAACAGCAACAATTAAATACCCTTCTTTCTTCAGCTCATCAATAGTCTTTCCAGTTGAAACATTTTTCTCATAATCGATATTCCTCTCTGCACCCAAAGAAACCTTTATAAACTGCTCTCTATAATGACCAAGTTGATCTATTGGAGCGGGAGTAATCCCACAAAGATATATCTTATCCACCCCCAATCCATCAGCTGTTCTAAAAATAGAGGCCACATTATGAACACTCCTTATATTGTGCAAAACAACAACCATTAAACATAATCATACCAAATAAGCCTCGTATAAATGAAAAACCGACCCTTTTGGGGTCGGTCTGTTCTTGGGAGGAGAACAGTAGGGGGGTATTGCACCCCTATCTATCCTCCAACCAAGAAGGGTTGTGGCTAAGCGATTCTGGTTGCCCTCACAGAGTCTCCGTGAATCGCCCTTGCGGAAAGAGACCTGAGTCTCGCGCGCTCTCCATAGGAATGGAGAAAGGCTTCATGGGTCTGAACGATCTGAGCCCTGAGCTCAGAGACCGCAGACTTCATGACACGAACCTCATCCCGAGGACACCCAGAAGGCAGGGGGCCAGTGAAGGCCACCCTCTCTTGCCCCGAGAAACATGCTCGCACCGCCAGAACTTCTCCCTTATTGAGAAAATCTGGCTGGGACCGAAGAGAGAGCTTCGCATGAAGTCCGCGGACAGAAGTCTCGCGATACTCGATCCAGCTCTTCTTCGGAACAGGGAGGGCAACAATGATGCTGCCTCCCCTGAGCGTGTGGCACCTCCGCCAGTAGTCGAAACTGGCCCTCTTCTGCTCCTTGATCAGAAGATCGATGGCAGTCTCGGCCATGGTGGTAACCCACTCGGGAAAGCGATAAAACCAGTTGAACTTCTCATCCTTCGTTCCCAATGGAACGAAGACGAGATTTGGCACTGGCTCGCCAAACATCGCTAGCTGTTGAATGTACTGAGACACTGGGGCAACCTCCTATACATCGGCCCCTCTTTTTCAAAACCGCAGTCACCGTCAGCGCAACGAACTACGGACTTTTTTTATAACACTTATATAAATATTTGTAAAATGAAAAAGCGCATGGCTGGCCCAGTCTGTCTATATCTCAAGTCAGACTGGGCCTTCCACGCGCTCACTTCCTTTTGAAGACGGGGAGCCAGTGTCTGTGACCACAGACACCACAGTTTCCCCATATTCTCTTGAAAAAATGGATCACTGATTCCTCCCCAAATATTCCTTTGCGCTCATCGTGTCTTCCCCCAACTCCACGAAAAACGAACGCTCGTTCTTCGGTTTGGTCAGCTCATCAGGGGGATGTAGACGCCCACACTCAGGAGCACCACAGAAATGATACCCCCTTCTCATGAAGTGGAGACGCGCGCATATGCGTGCCACCAAAAGGATCACTGCCACTGCAATACCCAGAACAAGAAACATCTGCTCCTCCAGATGGTAAGGTGGGCCGCGCACTTTCGCACGCGGCCCACAGCTGAATGTTCTTTCTTATGAACTCCGCAGACCTAGAGGTCCTTGAAGTTCCGGATGTACCAAATGGTCAGGAAGAGAAGGCTCCCGATAGCCCAGACCACAACGATGCGGTCGAGAATCGGATTCCTCTCAGCTCCTGCTGACAGATCCATGCCATATCCGACGAGGACGTATACCCCGACGAAAAAGGCGGCGATTGCCAACATGTCCATAAACCATCCGCCGGAAGAGTTCTTCTGATCCACGAGGGACCTCCTAACTCCGCCCGCTCACCCCAAGGGGTGGCCCCGGCTCGACAGCAGCACACTGTCAATTTACTAGTACCTTTATACCATATTAAGAAAGATTAGTCAACACTGGTCTTTCTTATGAGAACTTGAGCTGGATACCCCTATTCGAAAAAATAAAGTGGTGGACCTAAGGAGAATCGAACTCCTGTCTGCACATTGCGAACGTGCTGTTCTACCACTGAACTATAGGCCCCTAAAACTACTTTACGAAGTATTTGTCTTTAATAGCTTTATCTATTCTCTCCTGTGTTTCCCCGGCTATTCTTTTTGCCTCACTAGCCATCTCTCCTAGCTCATCAACCGATTTTTTAACCAACTTCTTAGCAGCTACCAAAAGCTTCTTCTTGTCATTCTTCTTTGGATCATCTAGGACCTCTTCTAGAAGAATAGCTAAAATATATCCAATTCTTGGACCTGGTTCTAAGTTAAGTTCTTTTATTAGATCATCTCCACTCACCTTCACCTGCTTAACACTAACTGGGTCTTTCTTTGCCTTCTCAATCATTGCCTGAAGGTGCCTTAATCTATATGGCTGAGCCTTGGGAACACCAGAACCAATTCTGTCTGCCTCCCTCAACTTTATCAAAAAATCAACATTCTCCTCTCCCACTCTCCTAATAAGTCTTCTCACACCCTTTTCCGTGACAACCTCAGGATCATAGACGAACATATGCTCTCTCACTAAAAGAGAAACTGTTTTAATAATCTCTTTCGAATACTTGAGTCTCTTTAATATATCTCTAGTCTGTTTCTCTCCCAGATATTGATGCTGATAGAAGGTCCAATCACCCTTTTTACCGCCTCTACTCTTATCCCCATTGGGGTCACTCTTCCACTGTCTAACCCCAGTCTTTCCAACATCATGAAAAAGAGAAGCTAACCTTAACTCCAAAGGAAAGTTATTCTCTACCGCATACTCAAGACTTCTTACGTTGTGCTCAAAGACATCGTATATATGATGTTTGTTCTGCTCCACACCAACACCCTCAGAAAGCTCTGGGATTATTACCTTCAAGATACCTAGTTCCTCAAGCATTCTTACCCCATCATGGGCATTATCGGTCATGATAAGTTTATTAAACTCATCCTTAGTCCTTTCACTAGCAATGTGTTCCAAACTCTTAGCCCTACTCTTAATAGCAGCTTTTGTCTTGGCCTCGATCTTAAACCCCAACTGAGCAGAAAGTCTTACTGCTCTCAATATTCTGAGAGCGTCCTCATCAAACCTCTCCTTAGGATCACCGACTGCTCTGATAGTCTTTTTTTGAAGATCCTCTTGTCCGCCATAGGGGTCGATAGGATTCTCACTATCTGCTAAATCAAAGGCGATTGCATTAATTGTGAAATCTCTCCTAGAAAGATCTGTTTTTATATCTTTAGAAAACTTAACCTCGTCCGGATGTCTCTTATCAGAATATTCTGACTCCTCTCTAAAAGTTGTTACTTCAATTATCTTAAGAGAAGGATCTTCAGATTCAGTTTTCACCGCAACCGTTCCAAACTCGTTTTCATATACACTTTCAGGAAAAATTTCCTGAATATCCTCAGGAAGAGCGGCAGTTGCAATATCCCAATCATGAGGGGCTCTTCCGACAAGAAGATCCCTAACGCAACCCCCCACTAAATAGGCCTTAAACCCCTTCTTATCTAAGGAGGCACTTATTTCCTGGACTTCTTTAGGTATTTCCATTATTAATTCGTATTATAGTATAAGCATACTATATGCGCCCGTAGCTCAACTGGATAGAGTACCTGGCTTCGAACCAGGCGGTTGTAGGTTCGAGTCCTACCGGGCGCACAGATTTGTCTTTAAAAAGAAGTATATATACAATTATTTTTGCTAACCCGTGCGTAGCTCAATTGGCAGAGCAGCGGCCTCTTAAGCCGTTGGTTGGAGGTTCGAGTCCTCCCGCGCGGACAAAACCGCAAGTTTCTCTAGGTAAACATCCCCGTCCTCATCGGTGTGCTCCACTAATCTTCCACGTGTTCTAGAAAGCGGGACAACAACGTCCTTATCTTTACCCAACTTTTTCCTAACAATCTTACTGGCAGCAGTTAACCTTACAACAGACCCTAGATTCTCTATCCGTTTTGGCAAACCATAACCAGGACCATTATCCATACTATATTTCTCATAACCTTCGGCCACCTGAGAATCCTCATCGGTTCTAAAAGTAGAAATCAGATGCTCCTCAATCCAATCCTCAGAATAACCATTTTCCTTAAGGATAATTTTTAAAACCTCCAGAGCTGGGTAGCTATTATTTTCAGCAAGTCTTTGTCTAGATTCCGAAGTGTATAGGTGCTTAAACCTAGGATCCTCAGAGGCACCACTGTCCTCAACCATCCTATCATGGGGCATTATGTATGCTTCTTTTAAATCATACTCGTAATCAAAAGCCTCACTCTTTTTGTCACTTTTTAGAAAGGCCACATCACTTCTAGTTAAATCTCCTTGATTTTTACTTCTCGCCATCTGCCTATAGGGAGTTACTTTTGCTAAATAGTCTGCTGGAAAAGCTATTGCCAGACCTATCAATCCACCAATTCTTTCTCCCTTGAAATTCATTCGAGAGTGAGTTGCGTAACGTGTATAATCGATGTCTGCCAAAGCGTGACGAGCATCAATCCCCGGCGCCACAAAATGAACAGCGTTTGAATGATCAGCTGTTGTTCTTTTTTCTGATTTTTCTCCAGGCACAACCTTCCCTGAATGTATTACCTCCTCTCCAAATGGAGTAAAGTGCCAGTATATATTATTGCCGCCCTCTATATTCTCAAAAAAATCTTCTCCTAGTTCTTCAATCGCAGATTCAATCTCTTCACGCATCTCATCTGGAACCTCTACGCCCATAGCCTTCAAATCTTCTATAGGGCTCTCATCTTCTTCTAGTCTCTCCAGTGGACTACGTCTCATCTTTTGGATTAATTAAATTCATATTAAATGGCTTCGTAGTTTGACCATTTATTAAAAGTTTAACGTAAGCTCTATAGTTATCTATATTCATTAGATCCTCTTTACTAAAAGTTGGAGCAAACTGCTTTTCAAGATACTCTGCATCATCTGCTCCGACTCTTAGGGCAATAATTGAACCGACGTTTCCAAAAACAGCTTCTCTAATTTTGTCATCCAACTGATCAATAAATTGATGGCCTATTATCAAGTTTAACTTGTACTTTCTAGCCTCAGATAGAATTGAAGAGATACTATCCGTCGTAAAGTTCTGGAATTCATCTATGTATAAGAAGAAATCGTTTCTTGATGCATTATCTATGTCTGTTCTAGATAAGGCTGCCATTAGAATCTTCCCCACAATAACTAGTCCAATCAGATTAGCATTCAACTCGCCAATCTTTCCCTTAGAAAGATTCACTAAAATAATCTTTTTGTTGTCCATTGCGTCCCTGAAGTTAATCGTGCTCTGTTTCTGACTGATGATTGGTCTAATAAACTCATCCGCCACGAATCCGTTAATCTTTGAGGTTATATATGGCGCAATATTAGAAAGAGCCGCCTCTCCCTTAACTTTTTGGGCCTCTTCTTCCCAGAACCTTTTGACAACCTCATTAGTCTCACGGCTTAACTTATCCTTCCTATACTCTTCATCGATTAAAACTCTCTGGATATCAAGCATTGTTGGAATCTCATGTCTATAGTCTCCTAGAAGAAGCAAAACAGCATTTCTAAAATACTGATCGAATACTGGACCCATCGTATCTTCCGAGAAAAGTCTTCTAAAGATAGCCAGAAGCTCATTAACTACCAAAGTCTTCTGTTCTGGATGATCTGGGTCGTACTCCAAGAAGTTCAGGCCAAATGGTCTAGTTACATCACCTGGATCAAACCAGACAACATCACCTTGTCTCTCTGGAGGAATGTGACGTAAAACATCATTCACCAACTCTCCATGAGGATCAAGCACAGCAACCCCCTCACCATTTTGAATATCTTGCTTAATCATCTGTTCCATCAAACCACTCTTACCCGTACCGGTTTGACCGATAAAGTATGTGTGTCTCCTTCTGTCGTCTAGTGTCATCCTGATAGGGATCTTCTCTCCTCTATAGTCGCTCTCCCCTATAATAGTTCCCTCTTGAGGCAAGTTGTGTGGAGGTTCGACCGCCTTGTATTTAAGACTCTTTATATTCGAGATGCCCTCTTTGGTAACCCCAATATGAGCAAGGCTTGCTATCTCCTCAGTTGATAGATAGCTACGATACTTCTTTCCTTTAACTGGGATCCTAAAGGAGTAATCAAAAATAAACTTCTTAAGATTCCTTTTTGAGACTCTTTTAGTAGAAAAGTTGTTTCCTTCCGGATTATCATATGTGCTAAAAGCTGATTCTAACCCCGATAAGGCATTCTCTGCTGTAAGCTCATCTTTAGCAGCTGCAACTAGCCTAATTGTTGTTTTGTAGTGATGTTTAGCAATTTTTTCTTGGATAGCTTTAATCAAATCTTCATTAACTGCTGTGTCTGCAGACACTTCTTGCTTACTCTTTCCGCCAGAGACAACCTCTGAGACTGCTTTTCCAACCTCTTTGCCAAAAGATCCTCCGGCACTCTTCCTAGCAGAATAAAAATCTTTACCCTTTTGCATCTCTTTTATGGTCTTTCTCGATATATCTCTCTCCTTAGAAAGGCCTGTTGGCCTGAGAAGCATCTGAAAGGCCGCACCATCTCCAGCTTCACCAACCCTGCTCATAGCAGTTATGAGAGATGACATTGGATCACTGCTCAAGTTCTTATAAGTATTGATAGGAAGCATGTTTGACCTACTTGTATAAAGATATGAACCCTGGGCCACACTATCATCATCAAAGATCGTATAGTCTTTAACTTCTTCTATGTTTGCATATGGAAAAACAGAATGAATCTGCTTTTGAAAAATACTTTTATAGGCTCTTGGAACAGCAAAGTATGTATGAACCCTTCTCTCTCCTTTTGGCACAGCTATCTCTATCCCCAAATAGGGATCTCCATATATAAATCTTTTTAAGAAACCTGCCCCCATAACTCTCAAGGCGGCCATGAGTTGATCTGTCGCTACAGCACCCCTATTTTCCTCTTCTCCCTCCTTATTGCTAGAGACATCCTCCGGTACAGCTACTGACAGAACAGTCATATTAAGGGCTCTGGTCATAGAACCCTTGCTTCTACTGAAAATAAGAAAGATCCAAAAACTAAAGATGAGCAGCAGAACCACCCCCAGTATTAAGATTAGGGAGTTCATCTATCTAATTTCTTGAGTTTTTGCGATTGAACAAGCTGGTCGTATAAATCAGTTGTAACCCTGTCGTGAAATAAGTCTATAAGGGCTGGCAACTCCATTTTTTTAATTTCTCCGATAGCCTTATCTAAGTCATCCTGAACCGCCACCTTAACTAAAGAATCTAAAATTCTTTGATGTTCATCTGTAAGACTATTATCTGAAACATTTTGGGCACCCACTGGCTGAATAGCTTGAGCCATCTTATCAGCAACAACCTCCTTTAGTGCGGCTTTATGAGGCTCTTCTCCATATTTTTGAACGCCACCAGTTTCAACGCGTCTATTAACCTCACTACCGAGAGCTTCAAGTTGAGGATTAAACTGTTCTGGTAGGTTTGTCTCCATTACTAAAAGAATACTATAGCTAAATCAAATTATCACTACCGAAAATCACAAAGAGCCCCATTGGGGCTCTTTGCTTTCCGATCTATATCGACAGACCAATAATTAATTAATTTATTAAAGTGTACATACTAGTCTGTCGATATAAACCAGAATTACGTTTCGCTCTTTTGAGCTCATCAGCCTGGACACACATCCAGGAACGTATGGTCAGTTTTGCGCCTTGACCAGGGCTATGTTTCCAAGGTTCTACTCACCTCCACTCCACCCAAGTTGGGCTCTCAGATAGGATTAAGCACAATATACCATATATAGGTATATTTGTCAATACACTACTTCGCTCCCTCCAAATACACTAAAATATGTACAGATGACTGAATTTAACTTACTCGAACCAATAGATACGGCCCTAACCGGACCAGGAAAGAGGTTTAGGGGAAAACTAAAGAAACTTGGGATTAGAACTATCAAAGACCTCCTCTGGCACTTCCCTACTAAATATGATGATAGGAGTGAGTTCTCTCTAATTTCTGATATCCGAACAGGCGATGATGTAACCATCAAAGGAGTTGTCCAAAAAGTTAACACCAGAAGAATCCCTGGGAGAAAGCTTTCTATAACCGAAGTTATAGTCGAAGACCAGTCAAACGAAAGAATCTCTATAGCCTTCTTTAACCAACCCTATATATCTCAATCCCTCAAAGAGGGCAAAGTTGCTAACTTTTCAGGTAAAGTCACAAGCTACAAAGGAAAATTGAATCTCCAGTCTCCAACCTTTGAGCTAACCCACAGCTATGGCAAAGAGAAAGAGACTCAGCACACCGGAAGACTGGTCCCGATATATAGAGAAACCAAGGGTCTAACTTCCAGGGGAATCAGATACATTATCAAGCCCATTCTAGAAAATCTCCCCGAACTTCCTGAATATATCCCCGAGGATATTCTGAAAGAGATGGCTCTTCCTGATGTTAATGAAGCCCTTCAAGATATCCACTTCCCCGAAGAGGAAGGGAAAGCACACATAGCGATCAAAAGCTTCGCATTCAGAGACCTTTTTCTCCTTCATCTGAAAAACTTCATTGAAAAAAGAAATCTTAAAAAACAGGATGCGCACCCCGTCAAATACACAGAAGAAGATATGGAAGAGATCCTCTCATATCTTCCATTTGAACTAACCAAGGAGCAAGACAAGGTTGTGAAAGAGATTTTGGAGGATATAAGCAAAGATCACCCAATGAATAGGCTTCTTCAAGGTGATGTTGGCTCGGGGAAAACGGTCATAGCGGGTATAGCTGCTCTTCTAGCTGCTAGAAACAATTATCAATCAGCCTTCATGGCTCCAACGGAAATATTGGCAAGACAGCACTATCAAACCTTAACCAAATTCTTTGAAGAGTATGAGGGAGGAATCGCTCTTCTCGTCTCTAAAGAGGCAAAGATCTTCTATGGCAAAGATCTGGAGGCTACAGAGATAAATAAGAAAGATCTATTAGAAGATATTAAAAAGGGGAAGGTTGGAATCATCATAGGAACTCATGCTCTTATCCAAAAGAATGTTAAATTCAAAAATCTTGCCCTAGCAGTTGTAGACGAACAACATCGCTTCGGAGTTAACCAAAGAGCTGAAATAGTTAAGGGAAACAAAAAGTTCCCTCACTTCCTTTCAATGAGCGCAACTCCAATCCCAAGAACTTTAACCATGAGCATATTTGGCAATCTAGATATCTCTTTAATAAACGAACTCCCTAAAGGCAGGAAAGAAATAATAACAAAGGTTGTTAGCCCCAAAAATAGAGACAAGGCATATGAGTTTATAGGAGAACAAATTAAGAAGGGTAGGCAGGCCTTTGTAGTCTGCCCTCGGATAGAAGAATCCGACATAGAGGACGACTCTGACAAGAAGAAGTCTGCCTGGGACGTTAAGGCAGTCAAAGTTGAATATGAGAAGTTGTCCCAAGAGATCTTTCCTGATCTGAACATAGGCATGCTCCACGGAAAAATGGACCCCGAAGAGAAGGAGGATACTATGAAAGATTTTTCTAAGGGTAAAATCGATATTCTAGTTTCAACCTCTGTTATAGAAGTTGGTGTAGATGTTCCAAACGCCACAATAATGATGATAGAGGGTTCTGACAGATTCGGACTAGCTCAGCTATACCAATTCAAGGGTAGAGTTGGAAGAGGAGAACACCAATCATTCTGTCTTCTATTCACAGACTCTCAGTCTCCATCTACCAAAGAAAGACTTGAATCTCTAGTTAAGGCAAAAAATGGTTTTGAGCTAGCAGAAATGGATCTCCAACTAAGAGGCCCCGGAGAGTTCTTGGGAGAAAGCCAAACGGGAATGCCAGACATCGCCCTAAAGGCAATGCAAAACCCACATCTACTAGATAAATCAAAGCAAAAAGCAAAGAAGATATTGGAAAAAGATCCTGAACTAAAAGACCATCCTTTGCTTGATAAAAAGTTAAGTCAATTTAGAAAAGAGATTCACTTGGAATAAAAGTTGCCGTACTTATCTAAATCCTTCTCGTTCTCAATCACCGGGGTTATATTCTCTCCCCTTTGGGCTTCTCCAAAAGCCTTCTGCCACTGATCCATAGTCTCATCTTTAACCCTTTTATCTACTTTTACGTGTAAAACTGTTTTTCTCATACAAAAGAATTATATCTTATCAGAAGTCACCCAATCAATAATTGTAGGCTGTCACTATATCCTCATCCTCTAGTTCTGTTATAAGTTCTTGATTAGAAACAATAAACAAAGTCCCACCATTATTATTAAGTGATTTACTCCAGCTCATATTAACTCCCTCGCAAGGGACAGCAGAACTACAACTCATACCAATAATGAACTGGCCTCCTGGAGCTATCTCATTTCCACTCTCAAAATTCTTCTTCTCTAGATCATCTAATGTTCCCCCAAACTTAATATATTGCAGAGAATAATTTTCTATAGACACGACAGCTTGACCACTGTTTTCTATAACGACTCTTTCAAGTCCCTCATCCGAACCCTCTAAGTCAAACTCCACACTAATTATAGAGAGATTAATCTCATCAATGGGCTC
>Ga0210057_1005873_pt1 | contig 15579 bp, 17 predicted proteins | sample CryGeyCG2114_010_2_FD_183968 | JGI IMG/M metagenome (GOLD analysis project Ga0210057, IMG submission 183968) | Groundwater microbial communities from aquifer - Crystal Geyser CG10_big_fil_rev_8/21/14_0.10 (SPAdes) (version 2) | ecosystem: Environmental > Aquatic > Deep subsurface > Groundwater ...
GGCGCCCGCCTGTACGCGCCCGCTCCATCCCGCCGCGCGCAAGACCAATTGCAGGAATGCCGGATGCTTGATGATACGCGCGGTGGCGAGCTGTTCCGAAACAGTCGACGCGGATGAGCCGAGCTCGATGCTGACGATGCTTCCCGCAGGGAAATCCGCGGGGGCGGCACACAAGCTCTGATAGCCTGCGACCAGCAGTACCGCGAGCACGAATGCGACAGCCCACGGAGCGCTCTTCCGTTTGAGAAATTCCATACCGTATCTAGACCGGCAAATTGGCGGGCGCTTCGCCGGTCGCCGAATGAATGCGCTCAAGCCCCGGCGCCTGCACAGACTGGGACGGGATATGATAGACCGTCGCCAGCTCCTCGGTACTCAGTATCATCGTTTCGTCGCCGAACAGCCCGTCATGGAAAAACGGGTCATAGAAGAATTGCCGGCGCCGGAACCGCTCAACCAGCTCTTCACGATAATGGTGTTTCCTTTTTTCAACGCCGATTTCCCACGGATAGTCGTCGAAACTCATCAACCATTTGCTTGCCTTGATTCCGTTCCATCCAGAATTCGTGAACGGCTTGAAAAGGGCTATCATGTGCGTGATGGTGGCGGCATTGAATTTCTTGGGTTCGGCGAGGTAGATGCCGCGCACGCCTACGTCAAACGCAAGTTTTGTGGTATTGCGGTCGATAGCACCCATCAACTCCGATTCGCCCTTGGTCGGATTCGGGAACCCAGGGCGCTCCTCACCAGTTGCCGGGTCAATGTACGGATTGCGCGCCTTCTTGCGAATTTCTTCGATGAGTTCCTTCCCTTCGTCTCTCCAGGTATAGGTCTTCCCTTCGGCGTTCTTCCGCGTGCCCTCCTTTCCACCGATGCTTGGGCCATAGCGTTCGCCCTGGTGCGAGCGGATGATAAACTGCAACCACACATTTTCTCCTTTGCCAATTGAGCTCATAAATTCAATGAGGTTTGACAGCGGGTCAACCTGTTCGGGCTCTTTCTGCACCTTATCAAGCGCGTATTCAACATACGTTTTGATAGGCAATGGATTCTTATTGGTAGACAAGAAATCGCATCCCCAGACGCTCCATTCGTGCGGGTCCGCCGATATGAGGCGGGTATAATCGGGTGCCTCGACTATCTGCATGCCCGGATACTGGGCGTACATCTGCCCTTCCACGATTTTCCGCAGGTTCGCGCGCGTCCACACGTAGAAATGCACCTGGCCCCCGAACGAAGCCAGCTCCAGAGAATAGAACGGGCGGATGCCGCCCTTGAATCTCGCGTACCACGTTGATTCGCCACCGGTGAGATGAATACCCGAGAGGAATGCTTCCATCGCAAGCGGGGTTTTGACGAGATTTCGGGGCGGTTTGAGTTCCAGGAGCACGTACTTCTGATTCGCGATGAACTCCGAACGCCGCATGACGTACCACAGCTTCATTGCTCCGCGGAAAAGCAGATACGGGAGCCAGAGCGGAGCGAGAAAGAGCGCGATAGAGAGCGCGAGCGAGACCGTGTCCGGCATGAACACAAACGACATGATAAGCAGGGCCATCCCGAGGATGAGAAGCGGGTACTCGTCGAACCGTATACCCACCTTATTCGTGATATCTTTCTTTATTTCCTCGAGCCCGTGAAGAAACGGCAACATGTGTCCAGTATACCCAGCACTAACCACTTTTCATAATAAGGGTGGGTATAGTTTGGGTCTGTGCGGCATAAACCGACCGTTAGTGCTGGGTATAGCAACAAAAATCGGCGGTGCCGCAAGGCACCGCCGGCTTTAGTGTATTCCCTGCCTACACCGCCGAGTACCGGCCGTCCTTAAGGCGCTTGAAGTAGCGGGAGTCGTTGAGGTTCACGAGGATGGTATTCTCTTTCACAAAACGAGCTTTCTTCACCTGCTTGATGATGTCATCCTTCTTCAAGGGACCGGAGGCTTCAAGCGCCTCGCGGATAACGTCGCGCACGACGCCCGGCTTATAGCCCCATTCGGTCAGCGCGTAGAGTCCGCGGCCGACCAGCACGAAACGCGGGTCTTTGATGAGTTCGTTATGCGTGGTCGCGACGTGCGCCTTCTTGGAGAAAAGCGTGCCGATAGTCTTTGCGACGGTCGAGAAGTGCATCGGCGAGCCATGGCGCTTGATGGCGAGATACGCGTAGTCGCGGATGCCCTTGATGCGGATGGCGGGTGCCGACATGCGGCCCCACTCGGCGAGCGGATTACTGCCGATGTGCTTAGAGAGCGAGAGCCAGCGCTTCAGCACCTCCTCGTTCTTGTACGCGTCGTTCACCTCCTTGAGCTCCTCCAGGAACTTGTCCAACAGTTCCGCTTCCGTCAGCACCTCGTCGTCGGGAAGCGACGAATAGAGCTTTGAAAGCGCGTTGTGGATGTTCTTCGCCGTCGCACTGTCGATGTGCCAGCGCGCGAGGAAATCGTTCGTCTCGCGCTCGCGGAAGAACGCCGAGTCGAGCATGAGGAAAAAACGGAACCGGTTCCGGCTCTTTTCGTCCTTGCCGAGAGCGGCGAGGAGCGTCTCCTCGGGCACGATGACGCCGAGCGAATCGATGTAGCGCGCGACCTCTTCAAATGCCGCACTTGATTCTTTGAAAATTTTACTCGCACGGATGGCTTCGAGACCGGCCGCTTCAATCTGGCGGACACGCTCGCGGGTGATGCTTGAGCGGTCACCGATAGCTTCAAGCGTCTCCCGTTCGGCGTTCGTGCCGAGCCCGAAACGGCGGATAAGCACCTCGCGGGCGCGCTCCGGTGCGGCAGAAAGAAGGCGCTTCACCAGCATCGCGCTATCAAATGAAAATGAGGTTGCTGAGGTGTTTTTCGCCTTTCCCTGCTTCGCAGTTTTTCCAGTCTTGGTCATGTGGTCTAATTTATAGCAAATGCCTTATAAAGAGTCAAGTTCGTGGCGACTCCGCGTATCTGAAGGTGTTCCCCCCTCCTTTCCCAAACGGCTCAGACCCCGTCTGGGCCGTTTGGAAGTGGTTATACTACAAGATTCAGAATCCTTCCCGGTACGTACACCACCCTCCCGGGCTCGTTCCCGCCAAGCGCGGCGGCGACGGCTGGCAGGGCGCGGACGGCGGCCAGGGCCTCCACTTCGGGAGCATCTGGAGCGAGTACCACCGAACCGCGGCGTTTGCCGTTTACCTGCACCGTCACCTCGCGCGTGTCTCTGGCGAGCACCGATTCGTCGTACGCGGGCCACTCGGCGCGATGGACGGACCCCGTCTCGCCCGCGCGCTCCCACAACTCTTCGGTGATGTGCGGCGCAAACGGCGCGAGTAGGCGCACGTACGCGAGCCATTGCTCTTTCTGAATGGCGCCTTCTTTTTCAACCGCGTTTAAGAAAATCATCATCTGGCTTACCGCGGTATTGAACTTAAACGCCTCGATATCGTTCCCTATCTTGCGTATCGTCTCGTGCAAAAGAGGCGTGAGCGTCGGCACCGACTTCTCGGTCACCAATGTTTCCAGGCGCCACAGCCGCTCGATGAACCGCGCCGTACCCGCGATGGAAGCGGTGTTCCACGCAGTGGTGTTTTCAAACGGACCCATGAACATCTCGTAGGTGCGGAATGCGTCCGCCCCGTACTCGGCGACGACATCGGTCGGATTGATGACGTTGCCGAAGCGCTTGCTCATCTTGCGGCCGTCCTCGGCGAGAATGAAGCCGAGGAACTCCAACCGCGCGAACGGTTCCGGCGTACTCGCGACACTGATGTCGTAGAGGAATTTGTGCCAGAAGCGTGCGTAGATGAGGTGGCGCACCGCGTGGTCGCCGCCGACATACACGTCGACCGGCGCCCAGTACTTCTCCCGCTTCGCCGAGACGAGTTGCTCGTTGTTGTGCGGGTCCATGAAGCGTAGGTAATACCAGGAGGAACCCGCCCATTGTGGCATCGTGTTCGTCTCGCGCTTCGCCGGGCCTTTGCATTTCGGGCAGACCGTGTTGACCCACGACTCGATGGCGGCCAGGGGCGACTCCCCCGTGCCGGTCGGCTCGTAGGACTCCACGTCCGGGAGGAGCACCGGCAGGTCCTCGTACGGCACCGGCACAGCGCCGTCCTTCGGACAATGGATGACCGGAATGGGTTCGCCCCAGTAGCGCTGGCGGCTGAACACCCAGTCGCGCAGTTTGTACCGCGTGACGCGTTTCCCGCCCACGGCGTTTGTAATCTCCCACTTCGCCTCCTCGCTGTTCCTTCCGGTAAACTCGCCCGAATTAACCAAGGTGCCGGAACCGGTATACCAACCCTCCATTTCTACGCCTTCAACAACTTCCCGTATCGTCAGGCCAAATTTTCGTGCAAATTCGAAATCGCGCTCGTCGTGCGCGGGGACGGCCATGACGGCGCCCGTGCCGTAATTACCGAGGACGTAGTCGGCGACGTAGACGGGAATCTCCTCTTTCGTCGCGGGATTCGTTGCCGAGACGCCTTCCAGTTTTACTCCGGTCTTCTCCTTCCCTTCCGCGCCGCGCTCTATCTCGGTCTTCTGCGCGGCCTTCTTTATGTAGTCTTGGATTTCTTCATAATTCGTAATTCCTAATTCATTATTCTGAATCAGTGAGTGCTCCGGCGCGAGCACGAGGTACGTCGCGCCATAGAGCGTGTCCGGCCGCGTCGTAAACACATCAACCCAGGTGTCAGGTTCAAGGTCTAAGGTGTTAGACGTGCCACTTGCACCTTGCACCTGAAACCTGATTTCCGCCCCCTCGGAACGGCCAATCCAGTTGCGCTGGGCCTCTTTGATGTGTTCCGGCCAGTTGAGCGTATCGAGGTCGGCGAGCATCCGGTCGGCGTAGTCGGTAATCTTGAGCACCCATTGGGGCAGGTTTTTCTTCACGACCGGCGTCCCGCACCGTTCGCAGACCGCGCCGTCCAGGTCTTCATTTGCGAGACCGGTCATGCAGGAGGGGCACCAGTGAATCGGTTCGTTCGATTGATATGCGAGGCCGTGTTCGAGCATCTTGAGGAAGACCCACTGCGTCCAGTGGTAGTACGACGGGTCGGTCGTATTGATTTCCCGCGACCAATCGTAGTCAAAACCGATGTCCGCAAGCTGTTGTTTGAATGTCGCGATGTTCTGCTCTACCGCCTTGCGCGGATGCGTCTTGTGCTTGAGCGCATAATTCTCCGCAGGGAGGCCGAATGCGTCCCACCCCATCGGGTGGAGGACCGAGAAGCCGCGCATGCGCATGTACCGAGAATAGATATCGGTGGCGATGTACCCTTTCGGATGGCCGACGTGGAGCCCCTCCCCCGACGGGTACGGGAACATGTCCAGAACGAATTTCTTCTCCGTGTGCGGGTCTTCAGTCGTGCGGTAGGTGTCGTCCTGCTTCCAACGTTCCTGCCATTTCTTCTCAAGAGCGGCGTGATTGTAGGTCATAGTGAAATCCCCAATGTAACGTTACGAGGTTCAACCTTGGAATCCAGAATTTAAGGTTGAGCCTTGCTCAAGGGCGGGTAGAAGGCGGGGTCAATCGTGCGGTCGAAACACACCTCGCCTGCGCTGTGTTGCCAATTGTCCTGGAGCGCGCCCTTACTGCCCGACGGCATAACCGCCATAGGTTCGGTGCGGTATACGGCCTGATTGATGCGGCTCTCCGCGTTAAATGTCGCGCAGAGCTTGAAGGAGAGTGCCCCCGTCGCTTGGTAGACATACGCCTCGCTTGTCTGCGGGTCTACCGGCAGAGGGCCATACGCGAGAGAGTTGTTCAAGTCGGTAATCGTTTTCGGCAAGACCTGTTTTGCCTGCCAGTAATACACGACCTGTGATTGTATGTTCTGAAGGTCGCTCACCTTCTGTGCATCGAAGCGCGCGAGGCGTGCCTCGGCCGGCGTGCCGACGATGAAGAAGCCCGCGATTATGGTGGCGGCCGCGAGAACCACAACGCCGATGCGGACCATATTTCTGCGCGCAGGGTACGCGTCCCAGTACCCTTTCAGGTCAGCGATGAAATGCATGAACACTCCTGCCGCGATGAGGAAGATGACGAGCACTTTCAAGAGGAATGCAGTGGTGAGCGCCTCGCCGTTGAGGAAGGTCGTGAGCAACATAATGAGGTCGACCGCCATCGCGATACCTGCGACAAAGAGCGTGAGGATGAGCGCCCAGCGGCGCACCCAGATATCATTCCGGGAAGAGTCGCGGGCCGCGTCCCTGTGGATGAGCCGCATGAGAAGCAGATAGAGCGGCAGAAGGACGATGACCGACGCCATCTCGGAGCTGATGCCGCTTTGATACGGGTCGGCCGGATAGTAACTAAGCGCGTTGGGGAACACGTAATTGATGTAATCGAACGTCAGAAGGATAAACGCGATAACGCTCCAGTAGAACGCGACCATCGCCCCCGCCCACAAGAAGAAATCTTTTGCCGTTGTTTTGGGTTTGTCCATAGACCTGTATTATACCACGCAAAGAGGGCAATAAGAAAAAGTCTTCGCGCAAGTTCATATCCGTCAGGTATCAAAAGTTTGTCCCTATAGGGACAAACTTTTGATATCTGAAGTTAGGATATCCAGTGTCCTAACTTTATCCTAGCTTTAGCCGTGGAGGAATTCCATCACGTCGCCGTCAGCGACAATGTACTCCTTCCCTTCCACGCGGACTTGGCCCTTCTCGCGGGCGGCGGCGTACGAGCCGAGTTCCAGAAGTTTTTTCCACTCAATGACTTCGGCGCGGATAAACTTATCTAAAAAGTCGTTGTGGATGGCGGCACCGGCGAGCGGTGCCGTACTGCCCTTCTTAATCGTCCACGCGCGCGTCTCGTCGGTGCCGGTGGTGAAGAATGAAATGAGACCCAAGGTCTCGTATGCATTCCTAATGAGACCGGCGAGGCCGTCCTCGGAAACACCGAGCTCGCGGCGGAACCCTTCACGGTCGTCGTCTGCCACATCGTTCAACTCGCGCTCCGTCGCGGCGTCCAGGAACACGTGCTTCCCGCCAAGCGTCTTGATGATATCAAACGCGCGTTCGGCGCGGCCGTCGGCGAGTTCGTCCAGGTTGTGCCCGCCGCTCTTCCGGTTGAGCGCATAGAGCATCGGCTTCATCGTGAGTAGGTTCAGGTGCGCCACGAGCTTCATCTGCTCGTCGGTGAGTCCCGCGTGGAGCGCGAGCTTGCCCGCCGAGAAACCCTGCATGAGCTTCGCAAGCACGGCGTCTTCAGCTATCGCTCCTTTGTCTCCGCGTTTGACATCGCCGGCGAGCTTGTCACGGCGCTTCGTGACCTGCTCGCCGTCGGCGAGTGCGAGTTCGAGATTGATGATTTCGATGTCCTTATACGGCTCCACCTCTTCTGAAACATGCGTCACGTTCGGGTCGTCGAAGAAGCGCACCAGCTGGAGAATGGCGTCCGTCTCGCGGATGTTCGCGAGGAACTGGTTCCCCAGCCCTTCGCCCTCCGCCGCGCCCTTCACGAGCCCCGCGATGTCCACGAACTCTATCGCCGCCGGGACCAGCCTTTCGCTCTTCGAGAACTCCGCGAGCGCGCCGAGCCGCTCGTCGGGCACGCCGACCACACCAACCGATGGGTCGATGGTGCAAAACGGGTAGTTCTCCGCCGGCACGCTCGCCTTCGTGAGCGCATTAAAAAGCGTCGATTTCCCGACGTTTGGCAGACCGACGATGCCTATTTTCAACATATACGCACCCTACGGCCTCACTCCTTTTTACGCAAGGCGCTCAGCCTTGTTTCGACGCCGTAAGGAACCGTATGTAGTGAAGGACCGCATAGAAAATGGCCGCCGCAACAATGAAAAATCCGATGGCGGCGCCGAAGGTGAGCGGCGGCAACTGGCCGAGCGTGAGGTAGACGAGGAACCACCAGCCCGTGAAGGCGATGGCGCTCCCGAGCGCAAACGGTATGCGGCGGCGGGAGAGCGCCCACGAGACGTAGATGACGAGAAGCGTTAGCACGACGAGAATCCAGTAGCTTGACGTCAGCGCCGGCTGAAGCACCGCATGTTTCGTATAGGCGACCGTAACGAGCGCGAGCGACGCAAGCAGGAGGAGCGTCATGCCGAACCGAAGCCCGTTTGCGATGCCGTGCAGATGCCTGCGCTCGGCAATGTCTATGTTCCCGTCGCGCATGGCGCGGATGTATGCGACCTCGCTCCAAACCGCCGCCACCGCGCCGACAATCGCGCCGAGCGCCTGGCAGAAAATAAGAATCGGAACGAGTTCGGTCATAGGCGTCATTTCTGCATGAGGGCGGAAAGTTCGGTGCGATACTTTTTCATGACATCGAGCGCGGCCTTCGTTTCGCTCTCACCGCCCTTTTTACGCCGTTCTATCTCCTCGCCGATTTTCTTGAAGAGTTGAGGGTCTTTCGTAACGAGCGTCACCATCTGCTCGCGCTGTGCGGGCGGCACATCCTTCATCTTCCACTTCGCGTACTGGTTGAGGAGAAAGCTCTGGACAGACATGACCGGAGTATATCACAGGAAACGCGCCGAACGGGCCGGGTTAGAGCACCAAACGCATGTGGAACCCGCGGATAGTCCGGATAGTAAAGTAGAGGGCGACGAGCGAGAGGAGCGCAAGCGCCTCGATGTAGAAGAAGGACGGGTCGAAGATGCTCGTCCCGCCGCGATAGCGGTCGACGGCGGCCATACCGAACAGTATCGTCCCGTACACGGCGATAAACGCGTTCAGCCAGTGTATCCAGCCTTGCGCCGGATTCGTGATTCCGGCGGCGACGACAAGCACCACAGCGGAGATGACCGCTCCGGCTGTTGAGAGCGGAAGGTCCGCGCCGGTGGATTGTGCGACGATAAGGACGACTGCGCCCGCAAAAAAGAGCACACGCGCTTCATCGCCGTGATAGTGCAATATCTTGTGCCGCTCCGGCACTTTCATCTCGTAATCTCCGCCGCCTTCATCGTTGCCGTCGGAAGCCATATGTCCGTAAGTATACGCTTCCTGTGCGCTTCGCAACCCCTAGAGGAGGATAGTCGCCTGGTTGCGCGAGACTTCGGCGATGCCGCCCCGGGGAATCTCAACCTGACGTTCCTGCCCATCTGCCGCCTTGATACGTATCTCCCCCGCTCCAAGCTCCGAGACGAACGCTTCGTGCTCGGCGAGAATTTGGAATACACCGTCTTTCCCGGGCAGGGTCGCGGAAATCGCTTCCCCGTCGAAGAGGTTTTCGCCGACGCGCGCGACCGTCAGATGGAATGTTTTCATACTGCTTCCTGCTCCTGCTTACTGCACCTGATCTATTCCTCCCTTCATGTAGAAGGACTGCTCCGGCTTATCATCATGCTTCCCTTCCACGATTTCCTTGAATCCGCGCACGGTCTCTTCGCGCGAGACGTACACGCCTGGCGTGCCGGTAAACGGCTCGCCCACGAAAAACGGCTGGGAGAGGAACCGCTCTATCTTGCGCGCACGCGCCACCGAGAGCCGGTCTTCCTCCGAGAGTTCCTCGATGCCGAGGATGTTGATGATGTCTTGGAGGTCCTTGTATCGCTGGAGAATCTGTTTGACTTCGTTTGCGACGCGATAGTGTTCCTCGCCGACAATCTCCGGCGTGAGTGCGGCGGACGACGATTCGAGCGGGTCGATGGCCGGATAGATACCGAGCGAGGCGAGCGCTCGCGAGAGCACGACGGTACCGTCGAGGTGCGCAAAGGTCGTCGCCGGCGCCGGGTCGGTGAGGTCGTCCGCCGGCACATAGACCGCTTGCACGGATGTGATGGAACCCTTCTTCGTCGAGGTGATGCGCTCCTGGAGCTTGCCCATCTCTTCCGCGAGCGTCGGCTGGTAGCCCACGGCGCTCGGCACGCGGCCGAGAAGCGATGATACTTCGGACCCCGCCTGAATGAAGCGGAACACGTTGTCCATGAAGAACAGCACGTCCTTCCCTCCCTCGTCGCGGAAGTATTCCGCCTGGGTGAGCCCCGAGAGCGCCACGCGCGCACGGGCGCCCGGCACTTCGTTCATCTGACCGAACACAAGTGCCGTCTTCGCGAGCACGCCGGAATCCTCCATCTCATGGTACAGGTCGTTCCCCTCGCGCACGCGCTCGCCGACGCCGGCGAAGACGGAGTACCCGCCGTGCTCGGTGGCGACGTTCCTGATGAGCTCCTGGATGAGCACGGTCTTGCCCACGCCCGCGCCGCCGAAGAGCCCAACCTTCCCGCCCTTCAGAAACGGGATGATGAGGTCGATGGCCTTGATGCCGGTCTCAAACACTTCGGCTTTCGTCGTCTGCTCGTCAAAGGAGGGCGGAGCGCGATGGATAGGCAGGCGCGGCACGTCCGCGGCCATCGCGCCCTTGCCGTCGACCGGTTCGCCGAGCACATTGAAAAGGCGTCCGAGCGTCGCCTCCCCCACCGGTACCGAAATCGGAGCGCCGGTGGAAACGACGGCCTCGCCGCGGGCGAGACCCGCCGTCTCGTTCATGGAAATAGCGCGCACGCGGTCAAGCCCGAGGTGCGACGCGACCTCGAGCACCAGCCGTCCGTGTGTGTCGTTCTTCTCCACGACAAGCGCATCGCCGATTGCCGGCTGGCGCGTCTGTCCACCCTTGGTCGCGAAGTGCACATCGACGACCGGCCCAATGATTTCTGTGATGATTCCGTTCATGATTTAGTTGGTTAGGCGCTAGGCGCTAGGCGCTAGCAGGAAGAGTGATGTGTGGTTGGTAATCTGTATCATAACGAGAGCCTAGTGCCTAAAACCTAGTTCGCAAGCGCTTCGCGCCCGCCGACAATCTCGGACACTTCGCGGGTGATGCCCGCCTGCCGGATTTTATTGAAGAGACGCGTGAGGTCGTGCGTTACTTCTTCGGACTTGTCCGACGCGTTCTTCATCGCCACCATGCGCGCCGAATGCTCGGACGCTTTCGCCTCAAGCAACATGTGGTAAAGGGAGACGCTAATGAGCCGCGGGATGAGCATGTCGAGCACTTCGCCGCCGGACGGCTCGACCTCGTAGGAAGCCGGCGCGTCAAGCGTCGGTTCATGACTCCACTTGCCCTTCGCGGGGATAATCCCTTCGACGATGTCTCGGAGCGCCGGCAATGACAGCGGCAGAAGCCGGCGCAGAGTCGGGACTTGCTCGAACGTCGACTTGAAATTGCTATACACCGCGATGACTTTGTCGTGCTCGCCGCGCAGGAATCCGTCTGAGACCTTCCGCGACAATTCTTCCATGACCGAGAGCGGGACCTCGTCGCCCTTATTCTCAAACGACTCCGCGACGCGGTAGCCGCGGCGTCTGAAGTATTCCTCGCCCTTCTTCCCATATGCATAGACGATGACCTCGTCCGTCTGTCGACCTTCAAGTGCAAGGGCGGCGCGCTTCAGCACGCCGCTGTTCAATCCGCCGGCGAGGCCCTTATCGCTTGTGATGAGCACGATGGCGAGTTTCTTTCCGTCTCGGTGCTCGGCAAGCGGGTGATGCTTCACGTCTTCGGTGCCCGAAAGCCTGGTCAGCATAGAAAGCGCGGCGCGTGCGTAGGAACGGCCCGCGAGCGCTGACTGCTGTGTTTTGCGCATTTTCACCGCCGAGACGGCTTCCATCGCGCGCGTCACCTTGTGCGTGCGCACCGTAGCTTTTATCTTCGTTTTAATATCTTTCAACGCCATAGGTATTATGCGGCCGTTGAATTGCGCGCGACAAATGAATCCAGTTTCTCGCGCAATGTTTTCTCCGAGCCTTCGCGTATCTCTTTCGATTCTTTGATGGCCGCGAGCACCTCGGGCGCCTCGCGGGAGAGGAAGTCTTGCAGTTTCTTTTCAACGGCGCTTACCGCCTCCGGCGGGAACGTGTCGAAGTAGCCGTTCGTGGCCGCGAAGATGACGGCGGCCTCCATCTCAAACGGAAGCGGCACGCCGCGACCCTGATTCAGCATCTCGGTCATGCGGCGTCCGGCGTCGATACGCTTCTTCGTATCGGCGTCGAGGTCGGAGGAGAACTGCATGAACGCTTCCAATTCGCGGAACTGCGCGAGCTCGAGTTTAATTTTGCCCGCAACTTTCTTCATGGCCTTCGTCTGCGCCGCACTCCCCACGCGCGAGACCGAGATGCCGACGTTGATGGCCGGCCGCTGGCCTTTGTTGAAGAGGTTTGCTTCCAGATAAATCTGTCCATCGGTGATGGAGATGACGTTTGTCGGAATGTACGCGGACACGTCGCCTTCCTGCGTCTCGATGATAGGGAGCGCGGTTAAGGAGCCGCCCCCTTTCTCCGATGAGAGCTTTGCGGCGCGCTCCAGAAGGCGCGAATGCAGATAGAAGATATCGCCCGGGTACGCCTCGCGGCCCGGCGGACGGCGCAGAAGAAGCGACATCTGGCGATACGCGACTGCCTGCTTGGAGAGGTCGTCGTACACGACGAGTGCGTCTCTTCCCTGCTCCATAAAATATTCGCCGATTGCCGCGCCGGCGAACGGCGCGAGAAACTGCAAAGCGGCGGGAGCGCTTGCGGGAGCGGTGACGACGATTGAGTATTCCATCGCGCCGCGGCTCGTGAGCTCGGCGACGAGTTTCGCCGTTTTCGATTCCTTCTGGCCGATGGCCACGTAGATGCAGATGGGGCGCGTCGCCGGCGATTCGCTCTTCTGGTTGATGATAGTGTCGATGGCAATGGAGGTCTTGCCGGTCCCGCGGTCGCCGATGATGAGCTCGCGCTGACCGCGGCCGATAGGAATCATGGCATCAACCGCCTTGATACCGGTGTGGAGCGGCACATTCACCCCCGCGCGGTCGATGACACCGTACGCTTCGCGCTCAATCGGCCGCAGAACTGCCGCCTGCGTCAGGCCTTTGCCGTCGACCGGTTCGCCGAGCGGATTCACCACGCGACCCACGAGCGAATCCCCGACCGGAATCGAAAGGAGGCGATTCAACCGACGCACAAGCATGCCTTCATAAATCTTCGACGCGTCTCCGAGGATGACCGCGCGCACGCCGTCTTCCTCTAGATTCAGCACAAGGCCGTAGATAGGGCTCGGGTCTTTGAGCGCTTCGGCGAGCGTACGGTCGAAGGTCGGGTCGAAAAGCACCATCTCGGACATGACGGCTTTCTCGAGGCCGTCGATTTCCGCGATGCCGTCGCCAGTCGCGCGGACGATGCCGGTCTCCTCTGCGCCGGCTTCCGGAGCCCACGCGGCAATCTCTTTCTCAATCCGTTCGATGATGCTTTGCATGTCTAGCTAGCTAATAGGCTCTAGGCGCTAGGCGCTCGTAACCTGCTGATAAATACGTAAAAGTGCACGCTTCGCCGAGTGGTCAACGAGCTTGCCCGCGCTCCGTGCGCGCCATCCGTGGATAAGCGAGTTATTCACGACGGCATGCCGTGCAATGATGCCGGCAAGGGCGGCGACGCGGAGCGCCGCCGCCTCCTCTTTCTCGTGAGCGACTTCCACATACGGACGAAGCGCGGCGCGGCGCGCCGCAACTTTCCGGAGTTCCCGGACGATTTCGGGGAGCATCTTCATGCGCCCCATGCTCTTCAGATGTGCAATGAGCTTCGTCACCGCCCTATCCGACGCCGCTTTGTCTCCGAGCTCGGCCGTGGCCTCCAGGAGGCGCGTGTAGTCATCAATCATAGTTTTGCTTCAAAATCTTTTCCGCCGCGAGTGTCGCGAGCCGGGCGATTTCCCGTTCGCTCTCGCGCTTCGCGCGCGCGGCCACCTCGCGCGCCCGCTCTTCGGCGTCTTTCGCGACCGCCGCCGCACGCGCCTCGGCGTCTTTCATCAATCGGGCCTTCTCCGCATTTCCCGTCTCACGCGCGGCGGAAACGATTTCTTCCGCCTGCACATCGGCCGCCGATACTCTCTTCGACACCTCCTCGTCCGCACCCGCGAGCATCTCTCCCGCCCGCACGGCATCCTCGGCGCCCTTCGCCACGAGCTCCTTCCGCTTTTCAAGCATGGCGAGCACCGGCCGGTACAGGAAGTACCAGAGCGCGGCAAGCACGATGCCGAAATTCACCGCTTGCGCGATGAGGAGTCTCCAATCGACTCCAAATGCGGAAAAAAGTTCAGACATGAGAACCTATGGCTGGTTAGACGAACTTGATGATGAAGGCGACGACGAGGGCCAAAATGCCGAGCGCTTCGGTAAACACGATTGCAAGAATCATGTTTGAGACGATTTTGCCGGACGCCTCGGGGTTCCTCCCGATAGCGTTCATAGCACCGCTCCCGATAAGCCCGATGCCAATCCCAGGGCCGATGACGCCGAGACCGGCCGCAATCGCCATGCCGAACAGACGTGCTGATTCTGTATCCATATCTATATTCTATCTAATTATTAATGCGCCCCCTCCGGAGCCACGATGGCCAACTTAATGAAGAACAGCGTCAGCATCGCGAAGACAAGCGCCTGGATGAGGCCGATGAACATCTCGAATCCCATCAAAGGCGCCGGGAGCACGTACGGTAAAAAGTAAGCGGCGACAAGCACCATCACTTCACCCGCGAAAATATTCCCGAAAAGACGAAATGAGAACGAGACAAGCCGGCCCAGATTACTGATGAGCTCGATGAGCCCGACAACGAATCCGACCGGCGACTTCAGATTAACATACTTTCTCGCATATTTTGAGAAGCCGAGTACGGTGATGCCGGTCACTTCAATGGTGATAAAGGCTATCATCGCGAGCGCGAGGGTGAAATTGAGGTCGGCAGTCGGCGTGTGCAGTATCGGCAGGAATTCCGACGCATGCGAGAGACCGAGCGAGCCGACGCCCGGGAAGAACTCGATTTCATTGATAGCGGCAATGAAGAGAAAGAGAGAGGCGATGAGCGGGAAGAAGCGCCGTGCGAGTACCTCGCTCTCAAGCACGCCAGTCATATACGCAAGCGCTCCCTCAAAGACCCATTCGACGCCGGCCTGGAACTTCCCGGGGACAAGGGTGAGCGAACGGCCGAAGAAATAGGCACCGAGAATGAGGAGAATCATCACCAGCCACGCCATAATCAGCGAGTTGGTAATGGGAAAACCGAAGACGGAGCCTACCTGCTCCGCCTTGAGGACGACTGAGATACCCTCATGCATGTGCTTGCATTCTACCAGATGACCCGTACTCTATGCTATATACTAGAGCAATCGCTTAGTATTAATACAAGTAATATTCACTATGGCCATAAACTCAGCTCTCTCGAAGCCCCTCAACCTCTCTCCTGAATTGGAGGCGGTCGTCGGCAAAGGTCCGATGCCCCGGACCGAGGTAGTCAAACAGCTTTGGGTATATATCAAGAAGCACAACCTCCAGAACCCGTCGAATAAGCGCAACATCCTCGCGGATGACAAGCTGAAGCCGGTCTTCGGGGGTAAGGGCGAAGTGACAATGTTCGAGATGACGAAGCTCGTCTCGCCGCACTTGAGCTAACCTTCTCACCTGACGGAAGTCTGACTTCCGTCAGTCCCGTCAAACGCACAACCCGCCTTCCGGCGGGTTGTGCGTTATCTTGGTGGTCATTATACCAAAAAGTTCGGACTTATTTCCAGCAGAACCCCGAATGATGTCTCACGTGCGGAGCGCGTGGTGGCTTGAAACTAAATCGTATGCTCGAAGAAAGCCCCACGCACTGGCGAGTA
>Ga0210057_1005874_pt1 | contig 15578 bp, 28 predicted proteins | sample CryGeyCG2114_010_2_FD_183968 | JGI IMG/M metagenome (GOLD analysis project Ga0210057, IMG submission 183968) | Groundwater microbial communities from aquifer - Crystal Geyser CG10_big_fil_rev_8/21/14_0.10 (SPAdes) (version 2) | ecosystem: Environmental > Aquatic > Deep subsurface > Groundwater ...
ATCAAGCGCAGTGCGGCTGCCGGATAGGCAGATCCCGTTATCCGCGAAGCGCTGCGCCCCCAAAGGTATGTGACTATTCGCCACTCGCACTTCGCATAGTCTGTGTTTTGTAAATTTCGTACGGGATTCATCACAAATATAATCATACCCTAAAACAAAATACCCGCCAAACACATAGGCGGATACTCAATAGGGCGCTCGAAATATTTTACCCTAGGATATACCCAGGTGGGTTCCCGCAAACTTCTGCCACGGCAGAGAATTATTAAGGATCCCTGATACTTAATTTAATCTGGATAATATCTCAAGCTACCCTACACAATTATACTACTGCCTGTTTATCTGACACAAGAGCAAACAGCTTATACAAAGATTATTTGCCAAGGTGTCAAAAAAGGTGGCCCGAGACTGCTTTAAAACTCGCTATTCAAGAATACCATCTAGATTTACGTCGTACAAAATTTGCTCCTGAACCAATCTGTAATCTAACAACTCGTTATCTTCAAACCAATGTTTTATTTCATTTTGTGCTTCTTTTACAGAGCCAGACGCATGTATCAAATTTCTAATAGCTCGGCCATCCGAATCAGACATCGCATACGAATCAAGCACAAAATCACCCCTGATTGTACCTATGTCTGTAGACCTGGGCTCTGTCCCTCCTGTCATTTTACGTACAATTTCAACAGCATGGGCTCCTTGCCAAACCATGGCTACAACCGGTCCACTAGTCATATAATTTTTTAAGTGCTCCAAAATAACAGCTGTTATTTTGTAAGGATCTTCTGTTTCTAAGACCTCTCCTTTGTCTTTAGCTGCTTTTACCCTTTTCTCTCCTGTTATCCGTCGCCATTCGGGATCCAGTGTATAGTGTTTTTCAACCATTTCAACAGTTGGAACAAGCATCTTAATACCCACAAGCTTTAATCCCAAACGTTCGTATCGTTTGATAATTTCTCCAATCAGAGACCTCTGTATGCCGTCCGGTTTAATAACAACTAATGTTCGTTCTGTTTTGGGATGGGCCATAATGCTTTTGTATGTAATTTATTGTGTCAGAATATCATACCCATTGTCCGCAACCAAGACAGTGTGTTCAAAATGAGCACTCCTGCCACCATTCTTGGTACGAACCGTGTATTGATCTCTGTTAAAAACAACTTTACCGCTACCTACGCATAGCATAGGCTCAATAGCGATAACCATTCCTGGCATTAACTCCGGACCCTCTCCACGCTTACCTATATTAGGTACATATGGATCTTCATGAACATCATATCCAACACCATGACCAGCCAAATCTTCTGCCAGGAAGAAACTAGTATTTTTTACATAACTCTCTATAGCAGAACCTATATCTCCGATATGTCTTCCGGGTTTTATAATTTTTATACCTTTATACAAAGATTCTTTTGTCGCGCCTACAAGTTTACGGCTTTCCGCATCAATCTCTCCAACCGGTACCGTTATAGCGGCATCCGTTATTAGTCCCTCGTGAGACAAACCTAGGTCCAATGTGACGATATCACCATCTTTCAACACAACAGGATTTTCATTCGGAATACCGTGAACAATCACATCATTTACTGACACACATAGAGTTGCCGGATATGGACGCTTGGCTGATTCCGGCCTGTAGCCCAAAAAAGCAGGGGTGTCGCCGTACCCTCTGACCATCCTTTCGGCTTCCTTGTCCAAAATATCCGAAGAAACGCCCGGCACAACAAGTTCGGCCAGTTTCTTAAGAATATCCGCATGATGTCTACCCCCCTCACGAAGTTTCTCAATATCAGAAGGACTTTTTGTACGTATCATTACCCATTTATAGCAGAGATAATGTCTTTATGCACATCATCTATACTCTGTTCTCCATTTATGTCCAAAAAAGTGTATTTGTTGTTTTTTCTAAAAATTTCTACAACAGGAGCAACATTTTCTTCATACCAAGACAATCTATTATTTATATCGTCTTCGTTATCATCATACCGTCCTCTTTCAATCATTCTATCTTTTGACCACTCGTTGGAAACATTGAGGTAAACTACATATCTTTCATCAAAACCGTAAAAATCAAGTGCCCCGTCAACTACCAGAGCTTCTGGAGCACGTCTTGAGATTCCATCAAAGACAATACTGTTATCGCCTGCGTATTCTCTTACCAAAGCACTGGTCCAAATCCATATTGGTAAAAATTCTGGAAGCAACCCGCCATCATCAAGGACTTTTTTTACCTGTTTGCTAGTAAAATTATCCCTTTGTATAAATTCTCTAAATTCTTGGCCAGTTTCTATATATATAACCTTTCGGTCCTTCTCCTTTTCTTTAAGGTAATCAACAAGAAGTTCCGCTTGGGTGCCCTTACCAGACCCTGATCGTCCAAATAATATAAATACTTTTTTAGCCATAAAAACTGATATAAAAAGACATAAGGGCGCACTCCGGCGCCCTTATATATTAGCACATTTTGCCGGCACTAATATTCGCGAGATGTCGTTTGGGCATCAATACGTTTTACCAAGTCAATTATTACCGCCACAACAATCAAGAGTCCCGTACCACCAATAGCCAGAGTGCCAATACCCGTCAGACCTTGCATAATAATAGGCAGAACTGCAATAAATCCTAGAAATGCGGCACCCACGAAAGTTATTCTCGTCAGAATTTTACCGACATACTGGCTTGTTGAATCCCCTGGACGTACGCCTGGCACAAAGGCTCCGGATCTTTGTAAGTTCTTAGCAATTTGTTCAGGATCAAATGTTACCGCAGTGTAGAAGTAAGTAAACAAAAATACTAGTACAAAATATGCCGTTCCGTATACCCAGAGATTGTTCAGCACATTATTACTGAAAACCGCCAGAAAGTTTTGCAATCCAGCTCCTCCAATTCCGCTTGATGCTACAAAGTTCACAATAAGTTGTGGGAACAAAAGCAAGGAAAGAGCAAAAATGATAGGCATCACTCCTGCCTGATTTACGCGAAGTGGTAAGTATGTTGACATTCCTCCGTACACTTTTTGTCCACGAACTCGTTTTGCATAAGTAATAGGTATGGGTCTTTCTGCTTCGTTTATAATAACAACGCCCAATATAATAATAAAAGCTACAACAACAAAAGCCAAGTAAGTTGGAATCTGTGATGGATCGTATGCAAAGATAAGCTGAGAGACAGCACCAGGCAAAGCAGAGACTATACCAGAAAAGATAATGATTGAGACACCGTTACCAACACCAAATTCGGTTATAAGTTCACCAATCCACATAACCAACATAGTACCTGCCGTAATAACTATAATGTTAGTGACGATATCAACAGCCGAAAGAGTTCCGATGACACCCTGTCTTTGAAGTAAAATAATAAAACTAAAACCCTGAACTATAGCAAGTGGTACAGTCAACATTCTAGAGTACTGCATAAACTTCATTCTTCCTGACTGACCCTCTTCTTGATACATCGCCTTTATTCGCGGGAAAACAATGGTCAAAAGTTGCATTATTATGGACGCTGTAATATATGGTCCGACTCCAAGCATTACTATGGACAAATTTGATAGCCCACCACCAGAGAAAACGTTAAGAAGACCAAAAAACTGACTTCCTGAAAGAAAAGCATCCAGCTGGGTCTGATCAACACCGGGCACCGGAATAGCAGCCAGCACTCGAAAAACCGCGAGAGCCGCTAATACGAACAAGATGCGCTTTCGTAGTGCATGGTCCCGAAATAAAATTGTAATTTTATGAATAATAGCCTCCATAGATAAGTACTCTGTTATTTTACCTTACCGCCAGCTTTTTCAATTTTTTCTTTCGCTGTAGCAGAAACTTTACATCCTGTAATAGTGAATTTTTTTGAAACCTCACCACCTCCAAGAATTTTTATTTGTGGATAAGAATTACCCCTTTTTAGAAAAAGACCAGCTTTAAAAAGAGATTTTGGGGAGACAATTTTACCTTTTGAAAATGATTTTTCAATGACAGATATATTAAGAGTGACAGCTTTGTCATTTACAGACGTATTCATGTTAACACCTCTTCCACGAAGTTTCGGGATACGCTTTATCTCATCCCTCATTTGTGGTCGAATGCCGTGACCACCATGCTGTTTTTGGCCCTTATGACCACGTCCGGAAGTCTTACCACGTGTTCCTCCGCGTCCAATGCGCTTTCTGTTTTTGGTCTTTGTCCTTGGTTTTAGTAAATGAATTTGCATATTTTATATTACGACTTCTTATTGGTTGTGCCCTGAAGACTTGAAAGAGCTTTTATCGCTGCTCTGGCATTGTTAATCTTGTTTTTACTTCTAGTAAGTAGTTTGGCACCTATGGCTCTTAGTCCGGCAAGTTCTAATACTGTTCTTACAGAGCTTCCTGCTACAACTCCTTTACCCGGAGCTGGCATCAACACAACCTGTGAGCTTGCAAACTTAGCTTGCGTATCGTGCTCTATAGAACTAGTCTTAGATCGCTTAATTGTGATCATATTCTTCTTGGCGTGTCTTAAAGCTTTTTCAATGGCTAGAGCAGTGTCCCCTGCTTTACCCAGACCAACACCCACAGAACCATTCTTGTCTCCGGCAACCAAAGCAACAGAAAATGAAAAGCGTCGTCCTCCTCTAACAACTCTAGTCACCCTTCTAATACTGATAATCTTCTGATCAAATTCTGGCCTAACACGATTATTGTGCCTGGATCCACGTCTGCGAGCATTTCGATTTCTCCTTCTTGGTTCAAGACCTTTATGCTCTTGTCTTGGCGCAGGACTTTTTTTCGCAGATTCAACTTGGACAGTGTCTTTGCTATCTTTAATATTTTTTTCTTCTTTTGTTTTTTCTTGTGTAGGCATAATTATCTAAAATACAAGTCCCCCTTTTCTAGCACCATCTGCTAGAGCTTTTATTTGGCCCGCAAATATAAATCCGCCTCTATCAAATACAACTTTATCAATCTTTTTTATTTTGGCATCTTTTGCCAACTGTTCCCCCATCGTCTTAGCTTTCTCAACAGGCGTGCCCTTTTTTATACTAGAAGTCGTAGCAGAAACAAGAGTTATGCCCTTTTCATCATCTATCAGCTGGACTTCAATATATTTATTTGATTTAAAAACAGAAAGTCGCGGGCGGTCTGTCGTACCAGAAATCTTAGCACGAATTCGCGCTCGTCTTCTATTTCTCTGTTCTTTTTTAACATTTGTATTCATAACCTACACAGCTTTCTTACCTTGTTTTCTCCTGATAACTTCGTCAACATACCTGATTCCCTTTCCTTTATAGGGCTCTGGCTTTTTCAGTGTGCGAATTGATGCCGTAAATTCTCCGACCTGTTCTTTGTCTATACCTGAAATGGTGATCTCGTTTTTTAGAGCTGTGACAGTGAGACCTTCTGGTATTTCGACAGTTACTGGGTGCGAGAATCCTAAAGCCAAACTCAGATTTTTCCCTTGAACATCTGCTTTAAATCCAACTCCTTCAACAACCAATTTTTTATCGTATAGCTTGTTCACGCCCTCAATCATATTAATAGCATGTGACGCGTACGTGCCAACTAAAGCTCTGGCAAAAAGAGTATTCTTTGCCGTAGAAAGTTGTATTTCCCCATCTTTTATTTCCACACTAACATCATCCTTAAAACTCTTTGAAAGCATGCCCAGAGGACCCTTAACACTGAAAACTCCTTCAGAAAAATTAACTTCTGTATTTTGTGGAATAGTTATTGGTTTTTTTGCAAGTCGTGACATGTTACCAAGCTTTAAGAATTATTTCTCCGCCAACTTTTTGAGCTTTGGCCTCTTTGTCCGTAATAACACCGTTCGGAGTAGTTAAGACAAATAAACCTCTACCGCCCTTCACGACCCTCAATTCATTAAATCCTACATACTGTCGGCGAGAGTATTTTGATATACGCTCAATACCGGAGATTCGTGGTTCTCCAGATACGTAGGAAAGTTCAACCTTGAGGATTTTTTTAGTACCCTTGCCCTTTTTTTCGATGCTTTTTATATATTGTTCTTTTGCCAAAACATTCAACACTGCCTCTTTTATCTTTGAATACGGCAATACCAGCGACTCTTTATTAGCCGCAGAGGCATTTCGTATTCGGGTAATCATATCTGAAATTGGATCTGTCATAATAATCTAAGCAGTATCTCGGTGCTACACACTTCGACTTACCAAGATGCTTTTTTTACACCTGGAATTTTACCTTCGTTAGCTAATTTTCTAAATTCAATACGGTTGATACCGAAGTCTCGCATATATCCTCGAGAACGGCCGCTCATAAAACATCGATTCTTCAATCGACTCGGAGAAGAATTTAGTGGTAATTCTTGCAAGCCAGCAACATCACCTTTTGCTTTTAGTTCTGCACGCTTTTCGGCGTACTTTGCTACCATTCTTTCTCGTTTTTTATCTCTAGCAATGCTTGACTTTTTGGCCATAAAATTAAAAACGCATCTTAATGCGTGAGCACCATACTACACAAATGCCTCCGTGCTGTCAAACGGAGCAAATACGTTACTTTTCATTTGTTTTGGAAAGTGGCAGACCAAGGTGTCTCAACAGTTCTTCCGCTGATTTTTTATCTTTAGCAGAGGTAACAATTGTGATAGACATCCCAAAAATATCCCGCACATCTTCATCAGATGTTTCTGGGAAAATCGTATGTTCCTTAATACCAAGAGTATAGTTGCCCATTTCATCAATACCACTAACCGGCAAACCCCTAAAGTCTTTGGTTCTAGGCAAAGCGATATGAATCAATTTATCAATAAAATCACTCATTCTGGCCCCGCGTAGAGTTATTTGGTATCCAACAGGGTCACCTTCGCGTAATTTGAAGGTAGCAATAGATTTTTTAGCTTTGTTGGTCAATGGCTTCTGTCCGGTAATTTTCATCAGTCGATCCTCAATCAGCTTTATCTTATTTTTGTCATCAGTTGATCCGGTGCCTACGGAAACAATCACTTTTTGAACCCTAGGTGTCTGCATTACATTAGAAAATCCAAGCTTTTCTTTAAGCACTTTAAAAGTATTTTTCTTTTTTACATCAAACATTTCCATAATTACTTCTTAGCCTTAACTTCCGCAGTATGTTTTATCTTTGACTCTTTCAAGAGAGCCACATTTGAAACATGCATCGGCATAGTAACATCAATAATTCCACCCTGCTGGCCCTGCTGTCGTGGCTTTTGATGAACTTTCTTAATGTTAATACCGTCAACCACAACTTTATCTAGCTTTGGAAAAGCTTTCATAATTTTGCCAGTTTTACCTTTATCCTTGCCTGCTATTATTTTTACTGTATCTCCTTTTTTAACTTTCATGTGAATGATTTTTTAGGTTTGATTTACAAGATTTCAGGTGCTCTAGACGCAATAGTCTGATAACCCAGTTCTGCAAGTTCTCTAGGAATTGGACCAAAAATACGTCCGGCAATTGGCTCTTTACCCTTTTTCTCCACCAAAACTACCGCATTTTCGTCAAAACGAATATACGAACCGTCTTTTCTACGAAGTGCCTTGGTCTGACGAACCACTACCGCGTGATGTATATCTTTTTTCTTAACAGTTTTCCTCGGCTCAGCTTTTTGAACAGAAATAACCACAAGCTCACCAATTTCAGCATAGCGCTTTTTTGAAGATCCGAGTACCTTAAAAACTCGTGCAATTTTTGCACCAGAGTTGTCAGCTACTTTTACAATGGACTGTGGTTGGATCATAATTATTTAACTACTCGGAACCTTTTATCTTTAGAAATCGGCCTAACTTCTTCAATTTCTACCTTGTCTCCAATTTTTTTTGTGTTACCTAAATCGTGCGCTTTGTATTTCTTATTAATATTCACAAATTTCCCATATGTAGGATGCTTGGTATATCTAGAAACCTGAACAACTACAGTATCCTTCATCTTGTCCGAAACAACCACCCCTCTGAGTGTTTTTGATTTCTTTGCTGTTGTGTTCTTTTCACTTGTCATTTTATTATTTTATAGATCTTGAATTCAGTTCAGTAAGAATCCTTGCGACGCCTTTCTTCAGAGATTTTGCTCCTTTAACATCTTTCAATTTGCTTCCTGCAATATTAAACCTGAACTCTCTTATTGCTTTTCGTTTCTCTATAAGTTCTTTCTGAAGATCCTTATCACTTTTTTTTGTTAACTCTGTCATATGAATGATTTTTAGGGAATGAAATGACTATGAAAATCTTCACCCCGCCCTACTTTTGATACTTAAGCTATATTACTTATTTTGTTTAAAATGTCCATTTTTCCTTCCTTGTTTTCTTTGGTTCAAAATAAAAAGTGGGGCGGGACTAAGAAATTATATTCGTTCTGCTCACTAATTTCCTGAGCCTATTAGCTTCGTGTAACAATTTTAGTCTTAACCGGCAATTTTGTACCAGCTTTCCTTAAACCTTCCCGAGCCACATCTTCTGCAACCCCATCTATTTCAAACAGAACTCTGCCGGGTTTAACCGGCACAACATATCCCTGAAGATCACCCTTACCCTTTCCCAGTTTTACTTGGGCCGGTTTTTTAGTAAAAGGCATATCAGGGAAAATTCTAATCCAAACTTTGCCGGTCTTGCCAGACGCTCTTGATAGCACTTTTCGGGAAGCCTCAATCTGATTAGATGTTATTCTTCCCGGTTGTATAGCTTTGATGCCATACGAACCAAAAGAAACTTTCGTACCACGACTTTCCACACCCACTTTCTTTGGGTTCTTTCGCAGTGTCTGCCATTTTCGGTGTTTTACTTTTTTAGGAAATAGAGCCATAGTAAAAATTATTTCTTTCTATCATCAAAAACTTCGCCTTTATAAATCCAAACCTTTACTCCAAGAGAGTCGTAAGGCAATCTGGCTTCCGTATGAGCAAAATCAATATCAGCTCTGAATGTCTGGAGGGGCACTTGACCAACCTGTAATTTTTCACGTCGTGCCATATCAGCACCGTTAAGACGGCCTGCCAATTCGATTTTCACACCTTTAACATCTCTGTTAGCCATAACCTTATCAAGTGTCTGTTTCATAACTCGACGGAAAGGCATTCTTTTCTCAAGACTCTCCGCAATCATTTGGCCGACGATAGCTGCGTTTGATTCCGGAGACTTGATATCTTCAATATCAATTCTCAATTCTTCATGTGCCTCAAGATCATGCTTTTTCATAAATTTCAAAACATCAGCTCGAAGCTTGGCGCTTCCTTCACCGGAACGACCTATGATCATTCCCGGTCTTGATGTCTTAATGATTATTCGAAGAATCTTTTCACTTCTTTCCATATCTATATCAGCAACGTAGTTCCCACGAAGTCTCTCCTCGAGGAAACGGCGCAAAAGCACATCTCCTTTGAGATATTTCTGATACTTTCCACGACCCGCAAACCATCGAGACTTCCAGTCACGAATAATCCCGAGCCTATGTGAATATGGATGTACTACGTGTGTCATATATTGTTATTTGTGTGAAAGTTCCAAACTAATGTGGCTAGTTCTTTTTCTAATAGGGTTAGCCGATCCTCGAGCTCTAGCTCGTCTGCGATATAAAATTTGGCCACCATCAACAGTAATCTTGCTTATAACAAGCCCCTCTTCTTTGATTCCATTATTCTTGGCACTAGCGAGAGCTGATTTAACCAGTTTTTCAATTGGTTGTGCCGCTTTTTTATCTGCAAATTGTAATAGAGTTAAGGCCTCGTTAACCTTTTTACCCCTTATAGCATCCACCACCAGCCGAACTTTACGTGGAGACTGCCTATACATTTTAAGTTTGGCTGTTGTGGTGTCCATAAATTAACTATTTTCTGCTGTTTTAGCAGATTTAGCTGCAGAAATCTCTGCTTCTTTAGCCTTTATTTCTAGTTCCTTTTGCATTTTACCTCCATGTCTATGGAATTTGCGTGTATGAGAAAATTCACCCAATCGGTGCCCTACCATATCTTCAGTAACAAAAACTTCAATGTGCTCCTTGCCATTGTGCACACCAAAGGTAAAACCAACCATTTCCGGAGAAATTTGGCTGTCTCTGGCCCACGTCTTAACAACTCCAGCTTGTTGTGGGTTTTTTCCTTCAATCTTCTTGAGCAAACGCTCATAGACATATGGACCTTTTTTTAGTGATCGTGTCATGCGAATGATTTTCAAAGAGTGAAGCGACTATGAAAATCTTCGTCCCACAATGTGTATTTTTTATACACATTGTGGGGAATCAAGCCGAATCTATCCTTGAGATAATTAAAAAACACGCCTTTACGCGTAGGCATTATACTAACAGAAGAAAAAAGTGAGTCAAGTTATTCTAGTCTGGTGAACCAGTATAATATCCAAGAGAATAAAACGTAGGAAGATCTAACTCTATTGATTCCGTATTAAAAACAATCACATATCCTTCTGCCGTGTAACCTGGGAAGATATTTATACAGTTAGAATAACCCGGGATACCGCTGGTGTTCCAATGCTCGCAATCAAAATAGTAGAGTTTGCCACCACCATTTAATGTTGGAAGCGGTATCCCTTTTGTTTCATCAAAATATCCTTCTACAACAAGATCATTCAAAGCAAGTTGAAATTGACTTGAGCCATTAGCAGAAGAAACATCACCTGGATAATATCCAGTATCATTTTTATAGACAGCCATAACTGTCTGAATCTGCTTCAGTTCGGCAAGCCATTTTGTATCGCGAGCCCTGGCTCTTACCTCCGTCAAACTTGTTAAGACAACGCTAGAAAGTACACCTATGATACTAATTACTACCAAGAGCTCTATCAGAGTAAATCCGCCTAAGTTTTTTGATTTCATAAAATTACCGCACAGTATCTCTTAATATCACAATGGTAGTAGGCAACTCAAGTGTGTTAGTCGGGAGAACCAACAATATAATAAACCGGAATCCCACTGTCGTCTTTCGTTATATTTGGGTCTAATGACTCTAAAGTGAACCTAATCATGTAACCTTCATCTGTATATCCTGTAGCACCATAATCAGAACAATGTATCCCATATACTGCTAAGTCTGAACAATTCCAATAATAAAGATTACCGTTTGTTGCTGAATTTGCAGATAACGGTATCTCACTAAAATACGTTGGTACTAGAGGGGCTAGTGCTGTTTCAAACCCACTTTGTGTGCCGTTAGTAATGCCAGCAGGATACTCGCCTTCATTAGCATCTCTGTAAATATTTAGGGCAATCTGAATCTGTTTTACTTCAGTAAGCCACTTAGCATCTCTCGCTCTACCCCTAGCTTCTGCTAAGCTGGTTAGAACTATACTTGAAAGTACACCAATAATACTTATAACTACCAGAAGCTCTATAAGAGTGAATCCATTGTTGTCTTTAATCTTTCTCATTGTGATCTCTCTACTAGCCCTCGAATTTCTGGAGGCAAATCATTTGTATCTCCAATATTCTGTACTCGTTTTTCTGTAAAAGATGTTTCCATACCCAATAAATTCGCAAATAGAACAACAGCCGTTGAGCTCATAATTATGGCACTTATTAAAAGTAAAATGCCAGCGTGTTTGTGGTATCCAGACAATAAAGAACTTTCTTTTTTCATAAAATAAATTTAAATCTTTCAAAGATTACTATTGTTTCAGTATACAACACATGAGTAATACTTCTGTTTAATGTGTGGATTATTGCGTGCCTCTTATTAATTCTTGAATTTCAGGAGGCAAATCATTTATATTTCCGGAATTCTGATCGGGCGAGTCAATAAAAGGAATCCCAAAGCCGGCTAGTCTGGCAAAAAGAATGCTAGTTATCAGTAAAAATATAACACTTACTACAAGCAACATATTGTTTGCCTGTTTTTCATCTTTAGCTCCAAATTTAAAGGCAAGTCTCATAAGAAAAGACTGTTTTTGGGGAATTTCTCTTATGTTAGTCCCATAATCCAGACTTTCTTCCTCATCAAATTGAACACGGTCTCCCATAAACAATATTATATAACAAAAAATCTTCCGATAAAATCGAAAGATTTTTTGTTTATCTTTTCTTGCCAACTTTACGGCGAGAAACAATAAATTTATTTGAATATTTCTTTGGTGTTCTGGTTTTCTCCCCCTTACCAACACTCTTGCCCCAAGGACTCTTGATTCTCTTTCTCCGTCCTCGACTTCGTGCTTCTCCTCCTCCTTGTGGATGATCTACCGGGTTCATAGCAACACCACGAACAGTTGGTCGTATTCCTTTCCATCTGCTTCGTCCTGCCTTACCTGAATTCTCAAGCCTTTTTTCTTCGTTAGAAACTTCTCCGATAGATGCCCAAGCGTTTTCTGAAACCTTTCTAATTTCAGATGAAGGCATTTTTATATCTACATACCCCCCGTCTCTAGACAAAATCTCCGCATATGTGCCGGCAGATCGCACCAATCTTGCTCCAGCACCGGGCTTCAGTTCTATGTTATAGACAAATGTGCCAAGAGGAATGTTTTTCAAAACAGATCTGTTGCCAGGATTTACCGGAGCATTTTCTGAAACAATTCCCTCTGTACCAACCTTTACTTTTTGTGGTAACAACATATATCGCTTTTCTCCGTCTGCATAATTAACTAAAGATATAAGTCCGGTCCTATTAGGATCATACTCAACTGTGACAACCTTAAATGGAATATCCTTTTTATTAAAAACAAAATCAATATCTCGGAATTTTCTTTTATGTCCACCTCCTTGATGTCTAGTTGTAATGCGTCCGTAGGAATTGCGCCCAGCATGCTTCTTTTTGCCCTTTGTCAGAGCTTTATGGGGAAATCGAGTGGTAACAGTACCTGCATGTTGAATAGTTTGCTTTCCTCTCTGCCCCGGAGTTGTTGGTTTGTGTCGCTTCATAATATTAAATTAATTCAATAGTGTCGCCTTTTTTAAGATATACATAAGCTTTTTTCCCACCTTTTTTCACACCTCGCTTACCACGCGAAAGTTTTCTCTTTGAGGGGATTTGGGCTACATTGACACTCTCTGGAGTAACTTTGTATATCAACTGGACAGCTTTCTTGATATTTTCTTTTGTTGCACTCTTTGCCACCTCAAAAGTATAAACATTACCTTCAGTTCTAAATGAAGCCTTTTCTGTAATACGTGGCTGGATGATAACATTCTCGAGATTTTTTGAAACGTCAAGAACAATATCAGTGCTTGCAGAAGATTTCTTGTCAACGTTTTTGACAATTGTGTTTGATTTCTCGCTTTTCTTTTTTGAACTGAAAAATGCCATACTACTTTTTTTTGTCTTTTTTACCTACAGAAACCTTTTGTTTTCCTTCAATGCTATCAATCGATTTTTTTGGGTCAACAATTACAACATATTTGTAGGTTAGAACGTCAAGAACATTCAGATTTCGAGTTTCGTCTACCTCTACATTACCGAAGTTGCCAAAACTTTTCTTAACTACCAAATCATTTTTTGGAATTAGAATAAGAGCTGAATTACGCCTTTTTGTCGCAACACCTTCGTAGCCCTTTACTTTAGAAAGAGCAACTAAAATATTTTTGGCATCTTTTGCTTTTGGGTCAGCAATTTCAATAGAATCAACAAACAAAATTTCTTGATCATTCAATTTCTTTGAAAGAACAGTATAAAGTGCCTTGGCCTTCATTTTTTTGTTTATCTTTTTTGAGTGATCTCTATTTTTAGTTGGACCATGAGTTACTCCTCCACCAACCCATATTGGTGATCTGCGAGAACCATGACGCGCCCTACCTGTTCCTTTCTGTTTCCATGGTTTTTTACCACCACCACGTACTTCGCTTCGATCCTTAGCATGAGCAATTGGACTTCGTGCATTTGCCTGCATAGAAACAACTGTTTGGTGAACCAAGTCTGCGTTCCAAGAAACACCAAAAACACTTGCCGGCAAACTAGCTTTGCCCGTTTCTTTTCCTTTTTGGCTGTACACTGCGACTTCCATGAATGATTTTTCTTACGAACTGGGTGAGTTAGAAATAATCTTCACCCAGCCCTAAATTCTTATATTTAACCTATACTACTTATTTTTAAAATATTTACCATCTTATTTTTGTTTTGTTTGCTTTTTCTAAATATGGAAATTTAGGGCTGGGTAAGGGAAATTATATTCGCTCTGCTTATTAATTTCCTCTTATTTCTACAAGCGTTCCGGGTCTTCCGGGCACTGCTCCTTTTATAAAAATTTTATTGTTCTCTGTGTCAATCTTCATAATTTTCAAATTTTTGACTGATACAGTATCAGCTCCCATTCGTCCGGGCATTCTCATTCCCTTCATAACTCGCTGGACACCACCAATACCGATAGAACCAGGTTCGCGTTCAGAATGTTTCTGCCCATGAGTTCTTCTTCCTCCGCCGAAACCGTGTCGCTTTACCACACCCTGAAACCCTTTACCTTTAGATATAGCTGTTACTTTAACTTTGTCACCCTCGGCAAAAACTGCGAGTTCAATTTTATCCCCAGCTTTCATATCTGCGACTCCCTTATTTTCTTTTACGTAAGCAAAATTGCCTAGTTTTTTGAAGTGACCGACAAGAGCTTTGGTTAGGCGTTTTTCTCGTTTTTCTCCAAAACCAAACTGTACAGCATCATATCCATCCTTATCCTTTGTTTTAACTTGAGTAACAACAGTTGGACCAGCAGAAATAATTGTCACTGGATGTGAATTACCTTCTGTGTCAAATACTTGTGACATTTTTTCTTTTTTTCCTAATATGTACTTCATGATGTTTTACTGGGCTTTGTGAAACAAAGCTTTAGAAAACAATGACCCCGCCCTTAAAAGACAAAGCCATAACCTTCCATAACGTCAAAGTATCCTACCTCAATCTTTATATTTGTGCAAGACATTCTATGGGAAAGGGCGGGATAGCTCATTTGCACAAAACAAAGTCTCCGCCACTGGCGGAGACTTTGTTTGCAAGATGACCTACATTATTTTGACATCAATTTTTACTCCGGAAGGAAGTGAAAGATTGGTCAAAGATTCAATAATTTTTTGGGTAGGATTTAGGATATCAATCAATCGCTTGTGTACTCTCATCTCAAATTGTTCTCGCGCATCTTTGTGCACAAAAGTAGAACGATTGACCGTATATTTCTTTTTTTCAGTCGGAAGTGGTATTGGTCCAACTATCTCTGCATCGTAGCGCAATGCGGTGTCAATAATCTGTTTTACAGATGTATCAAGAATTTTAGACTCATATGCTTGCACACGAATACGTAATCTTCCCGCATCTGCTGTCTTATCTTTTTTATTCCTAGCTGAACCAGTTTTTTTGGGTTTAGAGCTTTTTGTTGTCGTCGCAGGCATGAATATTAGGCGATAACTTTTGTAACAACCCCGGCACCAACAGTCTTACCTCCTTCTCGAACAGCAAACCGCTGTTGTTCTTCAAGAGCTACTGGTGATGTAAGCTTAACTTTAAAAGTAACCGTATCTCCAGGCATAACCATCTCTGTTCCTTCTGCGAGAGTTACGTCTCCGGTTACATCTGTTGTTCGTACATAGAACTGTGGCTTATACCCAGTAAAGAACGGGGTGTGTCTTCCTCCCTCTTCTTTCTTTAGGACATAAACTTCAGCTTCAAATTCTGTGTGTGGAGTTACTGTTCC